>ERZ650311.188-NODE-188-length-41940-cov-15.928996_pt1 | contig 41940 bp, 47 predicted proteins | sample MGYA00376247_ERZ650311 | MGnify/ENA primary metagenome ERZ650311 (study PRJEB26733, sample SAMN07839324) | wastewater metagenome | biome: small river; feature: stream; material: water | place: USA: North Carolina | collected 2016-07-28 ...
ACTGGAGTTCAGACGTGTGCTCTTCCGATCTGATTCGCCTTTTGTTAATTAAACCGGCTGGCATTTTCAGGAAATATGCTCAGCCGAATTCGACAGCAGCAGGGCGCAGATTGGTCTCGTCGAGAACCTTGTGTCCATGCTTCTGCAGGAAATAATAATTGATGGCCTGGGGCTGGTGCGTCGAGTTTTCTTGCGGGAAGTCACGCTTTTTCTCGGTCGACTTGTCGAGCGACATGTCGGCCATCACATCAGCCATTTTGATTGCTGTAATGGTATCAGGACAGGCATCTCGGTTGACCCTGAGTTCTGGCAATACCTCGTCGGTATGGTCCAGTACCTTCAGCATGAACTGGTACTGCTCTTTCTGCAGTTCAGTTCGATAACCAGGAGGGCACATGATGTCGCAGTCCCAGCCATTATAGTTAAACCGGCTTACCAGTGTGCTCACCAGTTTGCCTTTCGCTGTCCGATCCCACATACGTGGCTCGCCCCATATACGGACGTACTTGAACTCATGTCGCTCGTTGTCCTTACAGAACTTGTCAACCAGTAACTCGATGTTATCCTCTTTAATCCAGTAGCGCCGCTTGAGCCGCTCCTGGTTTAGTTCGTAGTGTTCCTGGAATACCACGAAGCAGGAGAACCACCCGCCATAGTCCACGCTAACCTCCAGCAGTGCATTGGTATCAATGTCCGTCATACCCCCGCGTACATCACGGGGTGGGGTGTACTCGTGTACGTGCGACTTGTACCGGTTATAGAACCCGTTTGGCAACTCTTCTACGTCCTGGTTAAGTATCTCGATTAGATACTCCATTTCACCCAACCTTTCGCGCTGCTCCTCATACCAATCTTTACCCAGGGACGCGATATTGTCATAGCCTCCACCTTCCATGTACAGCACAGTGCCTGGCTTTTGTTTGGCCAGGTCGCGGAAGATATACACCCACCGTTGCTCGGGTGTGCGCGGGCGGGAGGATATTACGATAAGACTTCGGTGCACGTCCTTCGGGAAACGCCCCAGGTTTCCCCGAATGGATGCGGAAAAAACCGACTTGAATGCGGCAAATTTGACGAATGCCGCCTCATCAACGATACCCGCATCGTAGGAGCCGCCGCGCCTGGCGTTCATACGCTCAGCGCTCAGCAGTACGATGGTAAACCCGTTAAAAAATGTAATCAGGCGATCATACTCTTTCGGTGGCTTATAGGGTTTGTGCCAATTGTCCGGTGGCCTTTTGCCGACCACATAGTGCAACCCTTCCACAAAGCCCAACTCCCGCCATTTATCCCGGATCACCGGAAGGCTCTGGTTTTCGATCTGGTCGAACGTCGTCGAGGAGTAAAACACCTTACCCCTCGGCATTTTCCTGAACCACTCGTAAGTGATCAGCGCAATAACCGTGGATTTTCCCCATCCACGCGGAGATACCGCGCACTTGACACGCTGCGGCGCCGTGGCGAACTCGATCTGCTTCGAGTGGAAATACACCGGTTTTTCAATCGCCTTCATCGGTTTCGGGTTCGATTTCCTCCGCATTTGCAAAACGCGGGTCGTTGGTGATTACCGGTATCGGCAGCACGATGTCTGCCGGGTTAAATTCTTGCACATCCTGTTTGTCCAGTCCCTCGAATTTTCCCGCTTTTTCAAACACTTCAGCGGCTTCCACCAGTTTGCCGGCTTGCTCCAGGCGCACACCAAGGCTCCACAACCGCTGCACCAGCATGGCGCGGGCCATCTTCTTGTTGCGCTCCTGGACAGGCCCGTAGACCTCGCACATATCGTCGTATAGCCGTTTGGCTACTTCGTAGCGCTCGGCGCCGTCCACGTGGCTGCGAATTACCCGGATTGCCTTCGTCTGGTCGAACTGCTTGAAGCACAGCGCAAACACCTGCCGGATTTTCTCCCAGTGCTCCCACTCCTGGTTGGAGAGATGAACCTCCAACTCCGGTTCACGCAGCACCATGCCAAATTTCTCCAGCCTGCCGGCCTTCTTGAAATCGGCTGCATCAAGTATGCTCAGCGAGGGCAGTTTCGACATGGGTTATAAGATTTTCGAGCCTGGCGAGTTCTGCCTGGCATTTTTTAAGGTTTTTTCCGGATGCGGATTTTTCCAGCCGGCGCTGCCGGCTCCTGGACGCCCGCAGCGATGCAAGGCGGCGCAACAGGTCGGCTTCACTTGTCGGTAATTCCGGTTTTTCCGGATTTTCCGGCATTTCACCGCTTTCCATGTCGGCAATTTCCCGCATTACATGCTCGATCTCGCCTTGCACGGCCTGTATCTCGTCGCTGTATTTCGCCCGCTTTTTGTCAAATGCGGCATCTTCTGGCAGGTCGCACATTTTGTTGCTCAGGCTGGCCCGCTGCCCGAACAGCCGGCTTTTTCGTACATATAGCACTTTCAGGCCCACTGCCGGCGCCGTTTCCTCCGCATTTGTTGTTTCTTCCTCGGCTGGCATCGTTTTGAGCACGTGCGCCATATACATCGCATTTGCCTTGCTCCAGCCAGCGCGGAGCGTGGCCATCAGGGGGTGGGTGTAGCCCAGCGCCTCAAGCGCCTCCAAATGCTCGATGTATTCGTGTTCTGTCATATCTGCGGATCCGGTTCAGTAGTGCTCGTTTGAAAGCCGGCTTTGTTTTCGTCGAGTTTGGTAATCTCCACGTCGCGGAATTCGGCCTCCAGTGTCGGGTCCCAGCCCATCTCCTGGTGCAGGAGGTCGTATGCCTCCAACAGGATCGCCCTGGACTCGGGAGTCTTTGTTTTCAGGTAGACCAGGTGCGCGTTGCGCATCTCGCTGCCGCTCGAAAGTTTGCCTTGTATGTCCACGTTCGCAAGGGTCGGGTGGATGCCCTGCGACGCGATAAGTGTCTGCAGCGCTGCCGTGTACAGTTTCAGCATCTCGTCGCCCTTCAGGTCGTAGTCCAGGGTGTGTATTTTCACGCCCGGGAACTCCTTGCCAAGTTGCCGGTTGACCTCGTACTCCGAGAACACAGCGCGGCCTGCGTTCTCGGCACCGGCAAGGAATTCGTTCATTTTGTCCTTGAACGCTTTTTTGGCCGCTTTTTCATTTTTGATCGCATCCTCCTTCGCTCCCGGTGTTTGGGCCTTGGATGTCGCATCCGCGAAGTAGTCCTTCGGCACCTCGATCCAGAAGCGGATCGAGTACCCATTGTTGATGTTGGCCAGGTGGAATTCCGGGATGGTGTTCGCCACCTGGATCATCTTCACCACCTGCTTGCCCCACCAGGTCGGTCCGTAGTAGTAGTCGTCGTACACCAGGTCATCACCGGTGTGGAGTACGAACTTAGCCTGCACCTTGTCCGGATCATAAGCCGGGACATACTTTGCCGGCAGGTCTTTCTCGTTCCGTTTTTTGGATTTTGTCCAGTTGCCCGCCCACCAGTATCCAGGCACTTGGCCGTCCTGGTTTTGCCGTTCGGCGCGCATGTGCCGGCACTCGAGGGCCTTCATCGATACAATCGGGTATTTCCCTTCCTGCTTGTATTTCAACCGCACATATTCCGTGAATATGTTACCGTGCATCAGCAGGTTTTTGCAAGCCTTGCGGATGTACTGGCGAAACTTCACCCGTTCGAGGAAGGCTTTTATTTCCGCCGGCGTCTCCACGTACTCTTTTTCCTCTTTGCCGTCCACCCACTTGCGCCGGAAGTGCACCAAGCCGCCGCCGATGATGAAGTCGCGTTTGGTGCGGATCAGTTCGCCGAGCACGCCGTTGTTGCGCACCAGGTCTTCTCGCTCCTGCGGCAGCGTGTTCTGCTGCCCCCAGTACATTATCTCGACGGCATTTTGTTGCCCCGGCAATGTTACCGTTGTGATCTTCCCGCTGTCGTCCTGCATCTCTGCGGCCTTTGAAAAAATGATGGCCATTTTCTTGTCCTCGACGACCCAGACGCTGTCCGAGAGTTCCTTAATGTCTGACATGCTCAATGTTTGATCCGATAGCCATTGTAGGCCCGGAAGTGAGAGATAAGCGGGGTTTCGTACTCGTTTGTATCCGCGTTCGTGATCGGCAGTGTTCCCTTGGTTACGTGGAGCACTTTGGCGCGCCGGCGCGGCGCTGGATCCACGACAGCCTGTTTAGACCGGCCATACAACGCACGTACGGTCTTCAGGCTGCCTTTCTGCTTGCCCGAAGACCGTACATATTGCAGCACGAACGGCCCCTGCCGGTCATTACTGCGGATTTCGTCCAATACGCTCTGGATAGATATTTCACCCCGAATGTTCATGAGGGCAAAGGAGCGCCGGTTAATTAACCCGGCGTAGGACACGCATTACAAGGCCGCATCATCGCGAACCGTAGTCAACTGCGTGCCGGCATCTTCGATCTCCGTGTACACCACATCCGCCTTCACCCGGCGCGGAAACAGCGCCGCCGCCTCCAGCATAATAGACGCCGCCTGTTGCATCTGCTGCACGGCGCCGGTATCCTGTATCTGGGCGCTGCCGGCCAGCGTGGCGCTCAGCGGCGAAGTATTGATGTTGGGTAGCCCGCCTGTATCGAAACGCAAGGCACCGCCATTTTGGAAGTAAGGCACTCCCTTCCCGCCCAGGCTGTTGATGCTGCTCAGGGTGCGCAGCAGCGGAGCGTTGTATTTGTTTACGATGGCGAACCCTTCGTCCTTCTCTACCTCGATCACGGTGCCATCTTCGAAATACCCCTTCGTGCCACCCTGCGAGTGCGGTTTGCCGCCAAAAAAGCCCATGCGACCCTGTGCGAATTGCAGCATGGTACCCCTCGCGAACTTTGTCGACTGGATTTTGGCCGTGGCCACACCGGCGCGGACAACAGCTGCTGCCGCTTGTACAGTCGCAAGTATATTGCCGGCCAATGGGCCCAACAATACCGCTATCGCAGACTTTTGCGCGTTGGCGTATATGCCGGAAACTTCAGCAGCCAGGTTCACCTGTATGTTCGCGATTTGCAGGGCCTTCACTACACCGGCGTGTTTTTGCTTGCGCTTTTCGTCCTGGCTCAGCATATCGGCCACCGCGCTAAATAACTCTCCGGATGCCTTCAAGCCCTCCTGCAGTGCTTTTACCCGGATGTCTTCAAGTCTTTTGTCGTTCTCCAGCCTTGCTTTGCCGATCTCTTCTTCGATTTTCCGCTTTTCATTCTCCCGCTTTTTGATCTCCTCCACCTGCGGCACTGTGGCCGACTTCAGGATGTCGATTTCTTGTGCAAGGAAAAACCGTTGCAGTTCGAGTTTCTGCAGGTTGTAGTCTTGCTCGGCGATCAGTGCCGCCTCAAACTTGTTTTTCAGCGCGGTCAGCAGCGCCTGCTCGCCCACATCCTGCACTTCGAGCCGCTGCGCGGTGTTGTCGGCATTGCTAGCTACGCCACCGATCGGCGCCGTGGCCAGCGTTTCCACCGGTGCGATTGCCCGCAGGCGCCGCCCGGCCTCGATCTCTGCCAGCCGGTTCTGGATGGCCAGCGCTTCATTCTCTTTGGCCTTGCCGAACGACCGGTACACAGCCAGTTGTTTTTCTAACCCGCGCTCCTGGATGGCGCTCAGCCCTTCCAGGTATCGCTCCTCGTCGATCTGGTCTTTTATCCGGAAGTTCTCCAGTATCAGTTCCCGCTTTTTCGTGTCGGCCTCGATGGCTGCAAGTGCGACCTCCAGTTGCTTTTTCAGTTTTTCGGCACCGTCTTCAGCATCTCCACCGCCACCTGGAGCGGCGGGTGGCGGTGTGCCGCCCGTATTGGTTGGCAAAACGCCACCCGGGAACAAATTGAACCGCTTCGCGAATTCATCGCGTTCCGACAAAAAGGCTTCCTCTTCTTGCAGGATGTCCCGCAGTTGCTCCTTATATCCGGAAACAACGTTGGTGAACTTCGCAATCTCATCCTGTTGCGAAAGCCCGAACGTGACATCCTGCCCTTGTTGAGCGGCCTGCAGGTTTTTTTCTGCTTCAAACAGCGCCTGCTGGGCTTCCTCCCGCCGGCGGGCGATGTCCGTCAGGCGTTCATCCTTCGACTGCAGGAATATACGCTGTGCAAAAATGTTGTTGCCCGTCTTCAATACCTCGTTGAGTTGCGCTTCTGTTGCCTTGTGCAGGTCAAGGTTGCCGATATATTCCGGGTATTTGGACTGCAACTCATCGATTGCCCGCTTGCGGGTTTCCTCGCCGGCATTGACATTCTGCAGCACGCCGATCAGCGCGTTGAATTCCCGCTGCTGCTCGCGCAATTTTTCCGACACCGGCACTGCAAATGTCCTGGTAACAGCCCCGGCCAACTTTTCGAACTTCTCCACCACAAAATTGATCACCGGCGACAGGCGATCAAGCAGGCCGATAAAGCCGGTGCCCAGCGTTTCCTTGATCTCGCCCAGTCGCTTAACGAACTGCTGATAACCACCGGCGCCGGCAGCCGCCGCGGCCTGTGCAGATCCGCCAAACTCACGGCGCAACTCTTCCAGGATTACCCGCTGGGCGCCGGCCACGTCTCCGGTCTCCACCAGGCGGGCAATTACTTTCTTCTGGTCCTCGCTGAATGTTACCCCGATTCGCGACAGCGCTGTGATGCCCTTGATCGGGTCGTTCAGTGCCTTGCCCACCTGCACTGCTGAGGTGCTCACGTCCTGTTTCATGGTCGTGCTCAGGTCGAGCAGCGTCGGGATCGTCTCGTCGAATACCTCGTCGCGGATGTTTGTGAAGGTAAGCAGTACCTCCTGCGACCGCTTCACCTGGTCATCGTCAAAAAGTGTGATATCGGCAAGCGCTTCGGCCTGTGTAATCAGGTCCTGAAACGACTTGTTGGCCACTGCATTCGTGCTCGCGATCCTGGACTTCAGTGCATCGTCCTGCTTTGCCGCTTCGTCGCCGGCCGTGAAAGCCTGCCCGACAAATTGAAACAGACCCTGCACTGCTGCAAACACAGCCTGCACTGCAGCGATGGCAACGGTGGCCTTACCTACCACCGTACCGAAAAAACCGCCACCAGCGCCGCCACTGGCCGCGCCGTCAGCCTGTATGCCTTTGGCCGTATTGCGCAGTGTACCCAGTTGCCCGTTGATGCGTGCCAGTTCCGTCTCCAGTTCCCGGAACTGCGGAGCGCTCTGCGGAATGTCCCGCATCGCCTGCGCCAACTGTTTGGCCCGCTCCGTCAACTGCGCCGGCGTCAGGCGCGTCAGGTCGATGCCTTCCACCTTCTTCGCTTCCGCCGCGATCGCGGCCATGTTGGTGGCCACCTTCTTTTCCTCGGCAGCGATTTTGGCCAATATCTCCGACCGCTTCGCCTCGTCGGTGCCGACGGCTGCAAGTTGCTTTTGGTACTGCGCAAGTTTCACCTTCGAGGTATCGATTTCCTTGTTGAACTCCTTTGTATCGAGGAGTGTCTTCGCGAATTTCCGCGACTCGTCGGTAATGAAGTCGATCGTGATCTGGACCTTGTCCTGTCGTACTGCCATGTCAGGTAGTTTTGAATGCTTTTTTGATTTCGTCGGCCACGAGGTCGGGTAGGTTGGCCACGACCTGGTTGTACAAATCCGATATCGATGCGGACTTGGGCTTGTTATACCATGCGCTGCGGCGCCGGTACTTTTTGGTGCGGCTGATAGCGATGCCCCAGGCCATTTGATTCAGGATATTGGCAGGAGCCGTGCGCCTGCTCCTGCGGCGCAGAAATCCACCTCTGAACTTCTGCTCGAGGCCTTTCTGTACGATCCAGTCCTCGAGGGCAGATATGTATTCGTTGCCGCCGCCGCTGGTCGTGAGCCGCTTCATGTCGATGAAGCGGCCGTGTAGTGCGAATTCAAGTTCGATGCGCGTCCGGGCCGCATCTTCCAGGGTGCTCAGCACTTCGCTCTGCAGCGAAGCAATCAAATTGCCCGAGGCTCTGGTACCCTGCTGTTGCAAATACGCCTTGCGCCCGGCAATGAACTGCCGCGACCACTCAAGGCCCTGCTTTTCCAGGTACTCGGTTATTTCCCTGATCGCTTCGTCTGAGAATTGCGCCATGGGCGCAAAGGTGAATGCCTGCTGCCCGCGCAGGTAGGACCAACAAAAAAGCCCGGACCGTCAGGCCCGGGCTTTTCCCATTTTATGCGGCATCAAGCCACTTTTCCATCTCGCAGGCAATCAGTTCGCTGGCGTCGTAAGCCTGCTGTATCACCGACTGTATGTGTTGCAGGTGCAGCGTGGTGAGCGTTTCGTGGTCGTTCATTTTGAGGGCGGTGGCCCCGGTGAGCAGTTGCGCCTGAAGGCGATACAGCCGCCACAGCGGGCTGTTGTCGTCGCGCTCCATCTTTTGCCAGATGGAGAGTTTTTCCTGGTGTTGCATAAGGAAAGGAACTGTTGAAATGTGAAAAATCTGGGCGCGGGTTGCAACACCCTTACCACGACAATGCCGAGGAAAGTATCCCTTACGGGAACCGCGCCCATTATTTTGAAAATCGTTTTAACAGAGTAACCCATTGTCGGAAGATTAAGATGTAAGGATGTTGCGCGACAAAGATATAGTGACCGGCGAGAGTTTTCCAAATAAAAAAGCCGGGCCCACTTTTGGACCCGGCCGGGTGCAGAACCTTCGCGTTATTGGGGTATTTTTTAGCAGTCATCCCTTCCCACCACCAGCCGCGCCACAAATCGCCAGCCAGTGTCGTTGTCGCCGCTGTACTTCAGGATGGCGTCTCCTTCCTCCTCGTTGCGCACAAACTGGAAAAGGCCTTCGGCTTCGCCGGCCACCAACCTGGCCCAGGCGCGCTGGGCCAGCACCAGCATCGCCGATCGGGCAGCGCGCTCTTCTGCGCCGGCGCCCCGGGGCACATTGGCCAGGAAGGAAATAGGGAAGGCGTATTGTACGCCGGCGGGTTCGTGAGTGAATGTCACCGTGGGCGTTTCGACCCACATCACCGGGTACTTGATCCGGCTGTTTTGGCGGTTCAGTATTTCGGCCTCGTCGCCGAATTCTACCGAAGCCAGTTCGGTGATCGTGTCCGGGAAATCGGCAAAGAAATCTTCGAGTTGGGAAAGTGTCATAGTGTTGAAGAGTTTTTTCGGCGCTCACGTTCATAGTGGGCGCGCAGTTTTTCATTGCGATCGTGCTGGTCCACCAGGAATACGCAGATCAGGTTGAATCGGCGTTGCAACAGCGCTTCGTAGGCCTGCACATCGTGATTGGCCAGGCCCATAAACACGCTCCACCACCCGAACTTCGGCCCGCCGCTGTCCTGATCGGGCTGGGTGTCATCGGCCGGCATGTCTTCAGGCGGCTTGTCAAACAGCACGTGGTACACCTTCGACACGTACTGCTTCACCCCGGCAAAATACATCAGGGCGGCTACCAGGATCACCGGCGACAGCCCCTTCATCCTGCGCACCCTGTCCTCTACTTCTTCCTTTTGCCGAAGCGACACCCGTTCGTCTCCCGAGGTCAAGGCCTGCTTTCGATTGCGCTTTCGCTCCCGGCAAAGGGTGGCGCACAATCGCATCAGCCATACCGGGTCACCTGTCGAAGCGAATTGCGAGTAGTAATCATCCGAGAGGGCAAAGTCTATGCAGGTGCCGTTCTCGAATTTAGGTCGCGGGAAAAGGTAGGTTCGCCCACGGTGGCGGAAACTGGAGATGGGAGGCGCTTGGCAGTCGGGCTTTGGCTCTGTCCACTCCAGCGCAGCCACCAGCGCCGCACGGTCTGCCGGCGCCATCGCCGACCATACCCGCCCCGGCAATCGCACCCATTGCCGGGTGATGCGTTCTGCTGCAGTGGAAGGGTCAGTGATCCACCAGGTAAGCCACGCCAGCCGCCGCGCTGCCGGCACGTCATTCCAGGATTCCGGAAGTTCGCGCCGGTATTGGCGGCGGCGGGCATGGATTACGATTTCGATCATGCGGCAGGCTTCTCAAAAAGTGCCTGCCAGTCCTGCACCAGGTCGATGGTGTTTTCCACCTGGCGGTAAGTGCGGGCAGCCAGGCGGATGGCTTTGCCGGCAGTGCTCAGCGCCGTGCCGTCGTCGGGAATGTGGGCACGAACGCTGATTTCCATCGCGGCTTTTTGGGCCTCGTCGCCGGTCAGGTCTTTGATTTCTTCCAGGGCGGGCTTGGCATTTTCAACGATGCGCTTCAGGCGGTTGAAGTTTCCGATCACGACCATGGCGTCGGTGAGTTGCAGCCCGTCGGAAAGCGCCGGGGCAATTTCGCGGCCGGCCTCGATGGCGTCCACGGCAAGGTCGACAATCGCGTCGACTCCTAATTTTTCAGATCCCATAGGATGATTCTTTTTGTGAAAAATGAATTTAGAACCCAAATTTCACACGGCACCGACTGACCAGGTAGGACGCAAAAAACCCCCGAGCAGATCTGCTCGGGGGTTTTCGGTTCCCAAATATAACAACTCAGGTAGTGGCCACCTTCGCCACATCGATGCGTAGGTTGGCCGGCTTTGGCGCTACACGCCGCATTGGCGCCGGCTTCAATATTTTCAGTTCCACCGGGTTTTGTTGGCCGGGATGAATCAGGCGGTTGGCGGCTGCAAGGCGAGCCTTGCGGGCATTAGCGGCTTCGTTTCTCATGCTGGAGGGCTGTCAGTTTTTCCGCTATGGTGCGCTCCATCGATGCGCATCGTTCGCGGATGTTGTCGAGTTCGTTGGCTACCGAGTTCATGGCCGCAGCGTTGATCCTGTCCAGGTCGATGCGTTCCTTTTGTTCGGTGCGCCAGGCGTGCCAAAGGTAAACCAACGCGCTCGAAAGCGCAACTATTACTGCGCCGCCGAAATAAAGCAGCAGACGCAGGATGTAGTTATCGATCTGCTCGTAGGTGTATTGCGCGAGTTCCTGGTTCATTTTTATAGAAAAAAACCCCGCCGCCTTGTGAGCGACGGGGACAACAATCATACACTACTTTGATACCATGCCTCTGGCGGAGGCCCCCTATTTCAGTTCCTCCCACAGTTGCCCGCGAAGTTTCGGGAACCGGTTGAGGTAAATGTCGATGTCAGCATCCGATACCGTGATCGGATTGATTAGTGTGGCGAGGTCGGGCAAGTACACACCCACCCGGAAAGTCGGGCCGATGTATTTGTATTTGCGCTTTGGCTTCGGCGCCCGTTCGAGGAGTTCTGATTCGGGCGCCGGAAGTTTTTCGTTTGCCATGTCGGTCGAGATTGAGAAGGTGAAAGGTGAAAGGTGGCTGGTTTAGGTCGGAAGCGTGCCGTTGTAAAAGTAAGGCAGGTGCCCTACTTCCCATTCGATGGTGCCCTTGTAGCCGTTGTAGTCCACGATCTCTTCACCGATCTTGACGAGGCAGCCGCGGCCCATCTCGCCCAGCAGGCGGTTGTTGGAGTTGTTGTCACCCACCACCGCAAGGAACTGGTGCCCGAGCGTCTGGTTGATGATGTAAGAGCGGTCGGCCGTGATACCGTAGATGACGATGTCCACCGTCACCTTGAAGGTCGGATTGTCTTCGTCGCCCTGCGGCTCCACTTTCCAGGTGCCTTTCACCGTGCTGACATCCCAGGTCCACCACTTACCTGCGGCAATAGCCGGCGGTCCGGTCACGGCCGAGCGGAATGTTACGCCCGTGTCGATTTCAAGGGTGTCATCCGTCACGTCAGGGATGGCGGTCACTTCGGGCAGCGTAGTCAGAAAAACCTTCTGCTTGATGCCTTTGATGTAGGTCTGACCGCAGACCTTTTCAATATTATTGATAATCGGATCGCACATGCGAATAAGAGTTGAGAGTGAAAAAAAGGTGGATGCCCTGCGATGCAATCAATACGGCACTACGGTGTAGTCCCAGGTGTAGGCGGTCGCATCGCTGAGCGCGGTGGTGGGCACCGTTAGCACCAGCGTAGTGGTAGTGCCTGTGCCCCGTGTTCGCACCACGTGGGCGATGGAGTTGTTGTTGGTGGGGTTGAGTGTTACCCTGGTACCCGTGGGCGCAGTGATCTTAAGCGTCACCGTGGCCAGCGTGCCGGTGGTGGCGCTCGTCCCGGTCGTGACCGAAATGGATCCGCTGTAGGCGTCGCCCGTAACCGTTACCGTCGGGCTGCTGCCCGCGGCCGCGCCGGCGGCGATAGTGGCCACATTGGTCGATGGAATACAGTCCTGTGCTTTGTAGCGGTTGATCGCCCGCAGGTAGGCCAGCGTCGTGGAGGTGCCGTTTGCCTTCAGGCTGTCGATATGGCCGAACCAAAGCGGTTGCTTGTTCCTGCCATATTTCACATCCATGCGGTTGGTCGCGGCCGTGTAATAGAACTCCAGGTTACTTCGCCCCATGAACACACGGTAGCCGTTGGTCGTGGTGGCTTCCAGGAGTATGGTGCGCAGGAATGCCAGTTTGGCAGCCGCCGTGCTGGCGCCGGTGATGGTCACGCTGTCGATGTCGCCGCCGAAAATCTTGCTGCGCGTTTCCGCGACCTGCATTTCGAAGGCTTCGGTGGTGGCGTAGTAGATGATGAGCATGTCCTGCAGGTTGTAGAACTCCCGTTTTTTGAACGAGGTCGTCACCACTTCCGCCGTGTTGGCGTTGATCGTGACCGTCGTGGCTTGCGCCGCACTGAAGGCGAACAGGAAAAGCAGCATAGACGACAGTTTGACCAGCAGGCCCGGGTGTTTCTCCACGATGCGCTTCTGGAGGTTTTTGTCTCCGAGAATGTCCTTCTCGCCGATCTGCTTGCTGTCGAGCACGATGATCGGGTAACGCACTTTGTACTTGTCGCCGCCGACGGAGAATGTTTCGCCGCTGAGGGCTGGTTTGACTTCTGCTTTCGCAGTGTTGACCGCTTCTGCGCCAACGGTGCCGTAGTTCGGCTGCTCAGCGATTGCGGTCTCCAGTGCTGCAAGTTTTGCCTGGAGCACTTCAAAGTCCGCAGCGCTAACGGTTTTGTTTTTTTCGTCTGCCATTGCAGTATGAGATTGAAAGTGAATGTTGAGTTTAAAAAAAAGGTGTTTGCCGGTGGCAGGGCTTTCGCATTGCCACCGGCAGGAGTCACATTACAGTTGGTCGTTCACCAGCAAGAAGCCGGGTTTTTTCAGCAGGATCTGCACGCCCATGGGGAAGGCATTTAGGGCCCAGGTTTCCCAGCCTTGTTTCTGGATTTCCCAGTTGGTCCACTCGCTTTCGTAGTCGAAGCCGTAGGCCAGGAATTCAGCACGTGTGCCGATCAGGCCGTCGTCGTCGCCCATGCCTGGCACCGGAACGAGGAAGGAGCGGCGGGCGCCGATGCGCAGCGGAATGCCTTGCAGGGTGTAGCCCATGCCCTTCACCTCTTCAATCTGTACGTCGGCGTTGCTGTGCAGCGTGAGCAGGTGCTCCTGGTAGGCCTCGAAGAGAGCGTAGGAGCAGAAGATGTGCATCCCTTTCTTCTTCATAGTCTTGTGGGCAGCCTTGTAGAACTGCTGCACCTTGGTCACGGCGTTGGTGTTGTCGATGGAGCCGGTGGCCACTACGGTGGCATCGCCGGCGGTGCCTGCGTCCTTCGCGATTTTGCGGTAGCCGTTGATGCGCTCGATGATTTTGCGGGTGCCCACGCCCGAAGATTGCTCTTCGCCCTGCCACATGGCATCCTCCATCTCCTGCTGTTGCTTTTCGATGGGTTGCTGGAGCAGCCAGTCCACCAGGCCCAGTTCGTCGCTGGTGACGCCTGCGCCCTTGAGGTAGGCGCGGTAGGCGCGCATTTCCTCGCTGCGCAGGATGAACTTGAGTTCGGTTTTGAGTTGTGCGACTTCCAGCCGGGTGCTGCGCACCTCGATGGCATCGTTGGTGAATCCGAGTGTGGACGACCACTCGCGGATCAGGTCAACGGTAACATCTTGTTCTGCAAGGTCGAGTTTGTCGGTTACGCCGTCGAACTTGCGGACCATGGCCGCCGACTCGAAGCCGTAAAACATTTTTTTGATTACCTCTTTGCCCTTCTCGGTGAGGAATTCCTGCACGAGTTCGGCGCTGGGTATGGTGACTGCCTCTGTCATTTCCTATGGTTGAAGTTGATGAATAAATGATAGGCCGATTACAGCCCGTGTTTTTTCTTGAATGCTTCCCACACCGGCATGGACTCGTTGCCGGATTTGGGTTTGGTCGGATCAGTTTCGCCTCTGGTGTGCTCTGCGGCAGGCTCCTGCTTCATCTGCTCGATGGTGTCGTTGGCTGCTTTGATGTCGGCCTGCAGTTGCTCTACCTGCGTTTTGTAGCCCGCGACAGTCGCCTGTAGCGTACTGACCTCCGCAGCGAGTTCTTCTACGCGACTCTCCAGCGTTTGCTTTTCCTCCTGGAGGGCGTTGATCTGCTGTTGTGCCGTCGCGAGTTCGTCGGCGCTGGCTGCCGTGGCTGCCGTGGCAACATCTTCGAAGGATTGCACACCGCGCAGGTGTTCGTGGACTTCCTGCTCGCTGGCATCGTGGGCAAGGCCGTGGATTCGTTTCGTTTCGAGCAGGATTTCGCCCGCCCATTTGCTTCCGAAAAGGGACATGTTACATTGCTTTTTTGCGCCGGCGGACGTTGGCCTCCAGTCGGCTGAGTGCATAAGAGAAAGACCCAATGCCGTCGATCAGGCCGCGACGCCGGGCCTCTTTGGCCGGGAACATCGCGCCGCTGAGCGTGTGCTCCGGGTCGTGTTTGAGTTGTCGGTATCGGCTTACCTCGGCGAGAAACTGCTCGTTGGAGCGGTTGAGGTTGGCCTTGAGCGGATCCAGGTTTCCTTTCAGGAACTCCCGGAACTCTTTGTTTTTGTTGGTCGACTTGTCGGCGTAGATGTCTTCGACATAACTGTTGTACCACTGCGCGAACCGTCGATCAACGGTGATCAGCGTACCGATGCTGCCGATCTCGGCGCCTTCGGTGCTGGCGATGATCTCATCTGCAGGCGCAGTAGCCCGCACGGCAGCGCTGGCGGAGAAGTGTGCCCACACGACCACAGCCTTCGGGCTTTCGGCCATCACGCTCTGCAGGCGCGAACCGGCCAGGCTTTCGCCGCCGCCGCTGTTGACTTCCAGCAGCACACCGGCGATGTTTTCGTTTTGGTAGGCTGCGAAAAACTGGTCGGATATTTCGTCCACGCCCTGGTGGCTGGCGCCACTGCTGCTGCGCATGACGCCTTGCAGGCGAAGCATGGCATACGAGCCGGCGGGCGTAATGCTGGAATCAGCCAGCACTGTGGGATTATTCACGATAACAGGGCTGCCGTTCTGGATGCTGTACACCCGGGGCCGGCACTCTTCGCGGCGCATCCCGATACCCAGATCGGAAAACTTTGCGCCCTTTTCCAGCAGGTCAAGTTCCTGCAGGTAGCCTGCCAATTGATTGATGCCCCAGTTGAGTTCTATCTCAAACTCTCCGTGCATTATAAGCGCATCGATGTCGCGGTTGCTTCGGACCTGATTTTCAGCCATGCCACAAACTTCAGCCCACCTTTTCGCGCTGCGTAGGACGCAAGTCCAAAAAGCAAAAGCCCTCCGGCATTCCTGCCGAGAGGCTCATCCCAAAAAACCGATTTCCTTAACTGCGGATAAGCCGCTTGACTTGTATTGTGTCTGGACCGGCCAGGTTGGGTGATTCGATGGTTACTGTTGCTTTAGGGGTGCAGGCTGCCAGCGTGGCAAGGATGGCGAGGAACAAGAGTGTTTTTTTCATATCATTTTAGTAGATTGAATAAACGCCGGCATGTACAATATAGAACAATTTGGCCGATGGTCCGACCGCCGCAAAAATGCCGTTACGCACACCCAGCGCCGTAGATGCCGCCGGGAGATTGGTGGTATTGATTGCGCCCAGTACCGGCATACCGCCCGCCGTGGCAATATAACATCGAGCCTCGTTCAACGGCTCATTGAGCACAACGGTAATCGTGTAAACAGTACCGGCCGTCGGCGCGATGCCGGTATCCGTTCTGGTTTCTGTCCCCGATGTGTTGCGGGTGACGAATTCAAACTTCCCGGAGTTGACATTGTCGTTGTATTGCACCGTTACGGAGTTGTTTACGCCCAGCGCCGAGGTGCTGCCCGTAGCCACCAGCCCCAAACTCGTCGTGAAGCGCTGGCTTCCATCGCTGAGCGTAGGAATGGCAAATGTCGCGGATGATACAAGGTGCGCATCTCCGGCGAGGGCGTAGTTAGCCCCGTTCTTTGGGTAGAATACGGCGCCAAGGCCGGAGTTTGTAGTACCGGTGCTCAGTTGCCATCCGGCCGGCCTTGCGGAACCGGGCGCCAAATTGGTGATGGCCGCGCCCGTTCCGGATGTAATCCACCCGAAATGAGAATGATCTCCGGTGGTGACACTTCCCGGGGCCTGCGCATAATATTGCCCCAGACAAGTCCGGCCCAATTGCGTCGGATCGAATGTCGTATGCTTCACCATCCACGCCGATTGGCTCGTCACGTACACGATTGTAAGTGCACCGCCTGGCGGTATGGGATACTCGCCGTTGCCTTTCACCCTGTTGGCGCTACTGCTGCCCGTGTGCAGCGTTGCCACCACGATCGGCAAAGCGCCGTCGTTGATGATCGTTCGCTCGGTGCCGCCGGGCAGCGATGCGAAACCGGTTATGGTCCAGATGCCGCCCGTTCCGGTAACGGCGTGGGTCGATACTGTTGCCCAGTTGGTCGGGCTGTAATCGTTCGTATTCACAGTAATATCAGCCGGCGAGGCGTCGGCGAATATTTCGGAAGGCCCCCAGGCGGAGCCGTCGTATTTGAGTACCTGCCCGGCCGTTGCACTCATGCTTGCGATCTCGGCACTACCTACCGCGCCGGCGGCGATCTCGGCACTACCTACCGCATCGGTAGCGATTTCTGCACTACCTACCGCGTCGGTAGCGATCTCGGCACTACCTACCGCGTCGGTAGCGATCTCGGTAGCCGTTATGCCGCCGGTCGGAATAGAGAGTGCAATCTCCGTTTCGTTGTTGCCCGAATCGTCCGTCGCCGCAGCCGATACGGTGGATGTGCTTACAAAGTTGAGCGCGGCGCGCTGGGTCATACCGGAGCCGTCGTCGCGGATGGTCTGGTAGTAAGAAGACCCACCGCCGCCGCCGGTATCGTCGGTGGCCGGCGCCCATGCGCTGCCGTTCCATTCAAGCACCTGGCCAGAGGTAGCTCCCTGCTGGGCGAGTTTGAGGGTGCCGGTGGCGATGGTGAGTTCCGCCGATTTGGCTACGATAGCAAGGTCTCCGTCGCCGTCCGCGCCAAGAAGGTCGGTCGGCGCATCGGTAGTAAGGTCGGTGATCCGCGCCTCGCCGGTCACGTGTAGGGTTCGGGCCGGGGCAATATTGTTGATGCCCACTTTGTTATTGATCTGCGCAATGGCGTTCTGCGCATACAGCGTGGTCGTACTGGAAGTACCCGTGGCACTCGTAGAGGTGAATGTCGTATTTGCCCCCTGGGAAAGTATCTGAATGGTCAACACACAGTTTGCCGTCGATGATCCGGCTACGCGAGTGATGCGCAGGGTGTCGATACCGCCGGAAGGTGATCCGGAGGTATTGGTCCGCATTTCGATGTTGAAGTTGTTGGAGCCTGCCCACGATGAATTTTCCGATGCGTTCTCCGGAACCAGTATGTTCCAGGAGCCGCCGGTGCTGCTAAAGCCCATCGGTATGATGTACCGCTTTTGCATGGCAAAACCGGATGCCGCAACCACTGCATCTATTTGAACCAATGCCGACCGACCGCCGTCGTTGTGCGTGATGACTCCGATCTCCTGCGTCGCGTTGGTCGTGGTGGGCACCGCCTTGGTGACTTTGTAGGCAGTCAACACGGGCTTCCAACCGGTATTGCCGGTGCCGCTGTACTTCAAGTACAATTCACCGAGGCTCGAAATAGAAGTCTGCGCCAAGTCGCCGGGGTTGGCCGTGATGGCGCCGTCCGGCGTAGCATTCGACCTGTACAGGGCATTGCTGCCCGTGCTGTTTTCTTGCCTGAACATCGCCTGCGTGGCTCCGCTTGAACTGTACGAATGTATGCGCGCTGTGGGGTTTGTGATTCGGAAACCCACGTCTCCCGTGGTGGATTCGATGTAAATTGACGTTGCCGGCGCTGACTCGTGCACATACACGGTGCCCACGCCGGCAGGCGATTGCAGCACAAACTCCGAAGCCTCAGGCCGTAAGTTCCAGCCCGTGGTTTCGTTCGGCCCGCGCAGGCGCAGCGCTTCGTCGCTGTTCGAGAAAATATCCAAACCTGATCGGTTGCCGGTAGCGCCGATGCGCAGGGCGCTGGCGTCGGAAGTGTACAGCAGTCCAGATGTTGGAAACTGTGTGGTCGGCGCGCCGATCACCAAGCCGTTGCCCTGGCTATTTATGATGAGTCGGTCGCTGGCGTCCGATTCAAACATCTTGTAATACCTGGTGTTGGCGGCGTCTCTGAAACTTAAAAAAGGCATCGCTACCTGCGGCTCGTTGAAGTAAATCCGCATTGAGTCCAGGTAGGTGTTTTTGTTGATATAGTCCATGTCGAGCCAGGTGCTCGATGCCGTGTAAGGGATCAGGGAAAATCGGTTGGTCGCTACGGAAAACTCGCCATCCTTACCATCGTGCGAGCCAATGGTAGATATTACCCTGTGCACTCCTCCAAGCGTGTCCTGACTTTGCAAATGCCATTCCCAGGAGCGCTTGCGGCGCCCGGTGGTGTACACGTTGTAAAACATCGACTCGTAAGCAATATGCAAATCGGCGTCCGTTGATACCTCCCGACCGCCGCCGGCGGTTGTGTTGTAACCCATTCGCCAAACGTGGTTTGCCCGTGTGCTGTAAGGCACGTTGACGCCGTCGAAGTTGGTAGCGTAGAAATTGAACGACCCGACAGTGCTGTTATTGGTCTGGTTGTCCGGGTCTATTTTCCAAACGTTAAAGCCGTTGGTGCTGGCGTCGTTATACCGCAGGTATATGCCCGGCTTGGTAGTCGAGTTGTTGTACACGTTCAGAATACCGGTGGTATCCGTGCTGCGCAGCGACAGCGTGCCTTGCTTGTAGGCGTTGTCGCCGATTCTTTTTCCGGCGTAGGTGCCGTCTGTTTTTGCGAAGGTGGAGTCCACACCCAGCCGGCCGGCAAGGAGGTTGTCGAGTGTGGTCGCCCAAAAGTTATTTCCCTCGTGCACCCAGATTTTTGTGGAGCCGGTGGGCGTGGGTTGTGCCTGCGCGATAGTTGCCCAGAGCATCAGCAGAAAGAAGGTAAGTCTGCGCATATCGCGATCGGTTATTTTGAGAGTGCGAACCAGGTGCCCGTGGAGCCGTTCCAGCGGCATTTGCAGCCAAACTCGTTGCCCTGGCTATAGAAAACTTTTGTGGTGGCAGAGTCGAAAAACGTCTCAGATCCGTTCGGGTCGATGGTGGTGGCAAAGGCGTCGTTTCCGCTTTTGAAAAAGTGGTATTCCCAGCCATTGCGCGTCGCGTTGCAGCTCGGCAAATTCACCGTAATGCCTGCGCTCAGGGTGCCGACTTCCACCAGGTTGTAGGTTTCATCCAAGGTTGTCGTGGTCGTGATGGCTGTCCAGTTGCTACCGGCCGGGCCGGTGGCAAAGAGCGCGGGCGTGGTACTGGTGGCCGTGGCATTCACGCCGCTGGAAGCGGTTACCTGGGCGGAAAAAGTCTTTCCACCCGCGAAGGTTTGCGTCGTGGTGCTGACGGTGCCCCGGTTGGAAGCGTCGGCGTTTGGCAGGTTCAGGTTCAGGTTGCTACCCGATCGGGCAAAGGCGATGGCCGCCGCGCTGGTGGTGATGGTGGGCGACAGGTACAGGGCTGCCGATCCGTCAGAAGCCAGGATGGTACCGTCGCCGCCGACGGCGTTGAGGTTAGTGCCGCCTTTGGCGATGCCCAGCGTACCGCCGATGTTGTTCAGGGTTAGGTTTGATTCGGTTACGTCCACGGTAGCGGCTGTGAGCACGGCACCGGTGCCGCCGGTAATCGCAATCTTCGAAGATGCTGCGGTCAGGTTGGCTCCGGTGACGCTGGAGGCCGGGATAGTCGGAATGTCCGCCGCTACGAGGGCGCGGAAAGTAGGCGTGCCGGTAGATCCGTTCGGCGACGCGAAAACCTTGTTCGTGGTCTGGTTTGCCCAGGTAGCCGACAGTGTGCCGGAAGTAGTAACGGGCGAGCCTGTGACCGAAAGTTCGGATGGCAGCGAAAGCCCGACGCTGGTGACCGTGCCGGAGCCGGCATTGACGAATGTCACGATGTCGGCCAGCGTGGCCAGCCAGTATTCGTTGTTGTCGATCGCGCTGAATTTTGTCGAGTTCGACAGCGTTTGCGCTTGCGCCGAAACAAGGCCAAGCAACAGTAAGAGGGTTAAAATCAGATTTTTCATATTGAAATTAAATTTTGATGAGCCAAACTCCAGCGCCGTTGCAAGTGCAGGAAATGCCAAAAGCGGCGCTGTAAATCGTTTTTTGTGTGGAGCCGTCCGAAAAAACTTCCGACCCGGACGGCTCTATGATGACCCCAAAACTATCGGAGCCGGACTTTGCGATTTCGATGCGGACCTTGTTGTTCGCTGTGTTGCAGGCAGGCAGGTTGAGCGTAATGCCGGCGCTCAGGGTGCCGACCCAAACCTCGTTGTTGCGAGCGCTGACTGTCTGCGAAGTCGTGACAATGTCGTAGAGGTTAACCCCGTTCGCTACCCAGGCTGTGCCCGACCATCGCAATACCGACTGGAGGTTTGCCGGGGTGCCGGCAGAGACGGGGTTCCCCTGGATGGCCACGACGGTGGTGGCGGGCAGGGTGCCGGATACGTCGCCGGTGAGGGTTCGGATGGTTTGGATGTAGTCGTACACCGCTTTCGCGGTGGGACTTTGGTGGTGGGTGGCGGCGACGGATATGGTTTCGAGGATGCTGCTGAAATACTTTGAGGCGTCGGTGCCGATGATGAGTTTAAGCCGTGCCTGTTGCACGTCTTTTACGTCGGTGCTTTGCGAAAATGCAGATACACTGCATAGGAGTACCAGTAAGATAGTTATCCGAGCAGCCATAGTTTGATGGTGTTCGAGCCTGCGAGGCCCGAGAAATAGATGTTGGTGGAATTGAATGTCGGTATGCTGTTGCCCTGGATCGTCCAGGGCTGGAGAGCGACCATGTCCATGGTGCCTCCGAATTCGTCGCCGCCGGGCGTGAGGCCGACGGATACGGTTTGGTCGGTGTCGCTGCGCAGTTCGATGCCGACGAGCCATTTGCCGGGCTGGATCAGGTAGGTGTAGGTGCTGCCGGTGGTGGCGATCACGACTGGATCCACGCCGCCTGGCGCCGGAGTCGGGTCTGATCCGCCGCCGGTGCCTCCTTCCTCGATGTTGCCGCCGATGCCGGGACCTGGCATGAGCAGGCGCGCCGACCCGTTGAAGGTGTAGCCCTGCCTGTCGCCCCACTGTGCGCCGCTGTCGTCGCGGGCGCTGAGGCGCATGTATGGCACGAGGCGTTGCAGATCGTCCTGGTAGGTGGCTACCAGGTGCACACGCCGGTTGACCAGTTTGGCGCGAAAAGACTCCACCGTGGGCCGGATGGCGCGCACGGTGGCAGTAAGTCGGTAACTGAAGAAATCACCGGCGATGGAGCCGGTATCGGTTTCGCCTTCCAGGCGGCCCGAAAGCAAATCTTTCTCGAAGATGTATGCCGACTTACCCGGGAGAAAGTCCAGGTTGTCGAGCGACTGCGACACGTTCCACTTTGCCGGAGTCGCCAGATCGGCAGGATCCACGATGCTGATTTTTTTCAGGCTACCAGGAACACGCTGGCAAGACCGCTCTATGGCGTGCAGTTCGAACATGGGGCGAAGTTGCGCCCCTTATTTTTCGGGTGGTAGGGCGCAGGCTTCGTCGATCATGCTCGCAACAGCCGGGTTGCGACGCAATCTGCTGCGGAAGGAGGTGAGGCTGTTTTGCACCCCGGTTCGGCTCATGCCGAGTTTTCCGGCCGCTTCGCGCACCGACAAACTCTGCATTGTAATATAGGCGTAAACGCGGGCGTGCTTTGGCAGGTACTCCGGCGTGCGGGTAAAGGCATTGCTGTATGCAATCAGGAACCGACCGATGGCGAGTTCGACATCGATGTCGCGCATCGAAATGGTGAGCGGTTTGACAGGCTTGCACAGTTTGGCACGCAGCATTTTTCTTCGGGACATTTTTACGCCCGGCTTTTCTCGGATTCGTCCCGAAAAAACCGGGTTTTTTTCGTCGAAATTCCAGCCGAAACGCTGGAAAAGTTTGTGGGCCGTTTCGGTCCCGTATTCGTCCTCCTCGATGTCGTGGAGCCGCAGGAAGTCTTCGATGGCGCCCCACACGGATCCTTTCCCTTTGGCCCGGTAGGCGCCGGCGACAAACCAGCACAGCATGGGCTTGTGATACCTGAACAATCGATCGCCGATTTTGAGCGCCGACGCTGCGATGTGTTGCGCAATGCGGTCGTCGAGGGCAAAGGAGATTGAGGTCGAAAACGCTGTCCGGTTTTTGATCTGACCGGCGCGCACCCGGGGGCTTGTCAGGATGTCGAAAAGTGGATCGTGGTTTTGCAGGGTGATCGGTTCGGCGCCGTATTGTGCAAGCAGCATTTTGCGCGACATGGGATGGCAGGGGATTTCGATAGTAAGCATGGCGTGGAACAAGCGTGTGGAACAATTCGCCTGTTGCGAAAACCGTGCCGACGCTCTGAAAATCAAAGCGTTTTGCGCAGCAAAGTCACTCTATTCTTTCGAGCAGGTAATACAACTCGAACATGCCGGCGCGCTCGCGTACTTCCATCACCTGGTCACCTATCAGGCGCGTGATCCAGGTACGCGGCTGGTTGGCGCCGTCGCCGCCGATGATGAGTGTGTCGCCGCGCTGGGCGTAGGTGAACTGGAGCGATGCCACCAGGCTGCCGGCGGCGTAGGTTTCTTGCGTGAGCAGGTTATCCTGCAAGGTGTGGTAGCGCTCGCCGGTGATGCCGGTGAGTTGCCGCCAGCGCCCTTCGATGCCGGGCGGCTCCGGGTATTGGTCGCGGCAGGAGAGGAGGGTGAGGGCGAGTAATAAAGCGAGTTGTTTCATGTTGTGCGACCCCACCCCCGTCCACTCCCCCGAAGTGAGGGGGGCGGAGAGGGGGGATTGGTTGGTGGTTGGTTAGATTGTGCTGACGAGGGAGGCCTCGACAAGCACTCGTTTTCGTGATAGCGGCCGGGAGACTGAAAGGCGCTTCACAAGGTAGTCCATGTTCAGGATACGGATTTTGTCCTGGAAGGAGAAGCGGGTCAGGGCTTCCACCGGCAAGGCGATGGCGACGCTGACGGGTTTGCCGGCTGTGAGCATCGTGTGCCAGGTCTTCCACCAGGTTTCGTACATGCCATATTGACCATCCCAGCGCAGGGAGATGTCGCCGATCAGGTTGCCCTTGGCATCCCAGGGCAGGCCGGTGGCCAGCGGGTATTGTACCGTGCCGTCCCATACATCGTACATGCCGCGGTAGATGGTGATCCGGTCGGGGATTTTGGCTTCGGTGCGTACAACTTCCGGATCAGGATCGCCGGGCACCTCGTAGGCAACTGTGCCGAGGGTGCGTATGTGCGGCATCTTGCGCATGGCCACGTCTTCCGGGGCCGTTCCGACGTAGGCTTCCCACTGCAGGTGAGCATCCCATAGCGCCATCGCTTCGGCCTCGAAGGGGTTTTGCCCGGATTCGGCCGGGGCGCAGCCGAGTGTGGTGTACAGGTGCTTTATGCGGGCGCCTACGCTGAAGTAGGCGTGCTGGTCTTCGATGTAGTAGATGCCGTCCGCGGCGGTGGTCAGGTCGGCAGTGTTGATCGTGGCATCCACGTCGGCGGCGGCTGGTTTTTTCTGCTTGGCGTACCACTCGAATGCCGCGTCGGTGTCGTCTGTTTTCCAGCAGATCACGTCGGCCGGTTTGTCCCTGGTGTCTATTTCGATTTCGCCGATGACGTATTCGGTCCAGTCGTGCGCCGGCGGGCGCGAAACAATGTCGCGCAACGGCACCAGATCCATGGTCCGGTTGAAAATATTGGTGAACAAGCCGAGGTTGAAGCCGCCCATGATCTTGCGCAGCAGGGCGGTGCTGAGCGTGTCGGAGACGTGGTTTTGCAGGTTGATGACGGTTTCGAGTCCTTCCTCCGTCCAGAGCGAGCGGTTGTTGTAGAGGCAGATGCCGCGCAGTTCGTCGGTGAGTTGGAAGCGATTTCGGAACGTGAACTCCTGCCCGGAAAACATCTGCTGGAGCACGTACTCCAGGCGGGCGAAGGGCATCAGGGCCGGGTAATCATGATCGACCTCGAAGTGTGCCGTGAGCGGCGGAATGTCGAAGGGCTGGAAAAAGTTTTGGTAGTAGGATTTTGGCTTCGAGTAATCCGGATGCGCAATAAAATCGGGGTTGAAAATTGGAAAAAACACGTAGTCGAAATCCAGCGGTGTTTCGGCGGTGTCGAGTGCGTGGGCGAGCACGGCATCGGCATCGGCGAAACTGCGATCGCCGCCCAGGTCGAGCGTGTTGAGCGGCACTTGCTTGAGTGCGCTCAGGGGATTGGCTACGATGTCGAAGTCTATCTTTTGCGGCGAGGCGCGGCGGATCGTGAGTTTTCCCTGGAAAATGGCGGCGCCATGCAGTTCGACCCATACGCCCTCGAAAGTTTGCCACTCGCGGGAGTTGGTGACCAGGTGCGGGTTGCCCAGTTCGATGCGGTTGCTCCGCGTGAGCGGCGCGCTGGCCGGGAATGAAAACGACCCTGGTACCACGCTGCTGTCGCTCGTGGAAAAGACCTGGTTGTTTAGTTCAAACTTGAGGTCGAACTTGCCTTCGAGGTAGTTGCCCGTGGGCATTCGGATGCTGTACATGGTGCGTGTGACCCCACCCCCGGCCCCTCCCCCGAAGGGAGGGGGGCGGAGAGCGTGCGGGGTCTATTTACGATTTAAAATGATGTTTTGCTCAGACTCTGTTAATTCATACCGATGCCCGATCCAAATGCCGTAAACAATTCCTCCTATAACTTGGCCTTCACTGTTATTATGCCCACACACCGAACATGGCTCGCACCTATATGAACCGGGGTGGAAATGGCAGTCGCAACGACATTTAGGCGCATTTTTGATTTCTTCGTCAATCGCGTTCAGTTTCGCTGACATTTTTCATGTTTTTCGTTGAACAATATGTTGTGTGACCCCACCCCCGGCCCCTCCCCCGAACGGAGGGGGGCGGAGAGGGGTGGGGCTCGGTGGGTATTTATGCGGTGGCGGCTTTTACGGCCCACATTGCTGCGGCTTCGTATTCGGTTTGAGCAATCGAAGCAAGACGAGGTTCTTTGCCCTTCAATTCTTCGCAAAGGTTGATGAGTTCGGCCGTTTTCTGTTTTATCTGGTCAACGACTTCGTTTTCGGATGGGTTGAATTTTGTGCGAACGCGCAGTTCGCCGATGGTTTTTTCTTCCATTTTTTAAAATGTAAATTATGTGATACGGGCGGCTAACTCCGCTTTGCCAGTTTGTCAAATGTTCGCGGCGGTGTCGATCCAACCGGCGCGGAGGTTGAAGTTGAGGGAGAACAGGGTTTCGTCGTCTTTGCGGATGTCGGATAGTTCGCGGGCTTCGATGATGACTTTGAGCAGGCGGCGCTGGACGCGATCGACGAGCCAGGCGGCGCCGAGCGGGAGTTGGCGCAGGTGCTCTAAGTAGAACGGGTCTGAATACCATCCGGTGTTCATGGACCATGTTGGTCGGCCGGAGGCGGCAAGGATGTCGAAGTCGCCGATCTGGGCGGTGTGGCCCGGGCGGCGTGGGCGCTGGAACTCTTCGGCAGCGGCGTTGTAGCCTTCCTGCTTTTTTCCGCGCAGCCAGACGGTTTCCATGCCGCCCTGGCCGTTGTCAAACAACAAATAGTTTTCCCAGGGCGAATCGTAATACACATCGAAACCGACGGTGGCCAGCGGGGTGCTGCTGGCGCCCTTGAGTTTCCAGTCGTAGCCCACGATGTAGGCGTCTGCCGCGGTGCCTCCGGAGGGTGTGAGGGTGTGGAGTTTCAGTTGCCGGAATCCGCATACCGAGTACCAAACCCGGTATGAATCCACCATGCTGACGGGCGTGGTGCTCCAGGGATTGTACGTGCTTTCGGTGCCGTCGCTCCAATAGACGGTCACGATGACGTAGATGTTTTCGCCGGTAGCCGGGGCGAAATAGACCCAGTCGGGCTGCTGGTCGGATACGGGTTTTCTGAATTGCTCGCCGTCGCGGCGGCGGTAGTTGTGCAGCAGGCGTATGGTGCTGCTGCTCCATGCCTCGCTGCTGCGGCTTCCGTGGATGGCCAGGTAAGGCCCCCAGGGAAAGAGGCCTTCGGCGACTGCTGGTGAGCCGTATTTGTCTGCTACCCTGAGTTGGTATTTCTGGAAGGCATCGGAGGCCAATGTCCAGGGCAGGGCGCTGGGCGCGGATGCGGGATTGATGGTAGCCGGGTCGGGCAGGTGTGCCTGGAGGTGTGCGAAGGCTGGCGCGACATCGAGGTCGGTATCGGCGCTGGATACCTGGTAGGGGCTGTGCAGGGAGATCAGGCGGCGGTCGGTGTTGAAGTCGCCGGTATCGGTCCAGACTTCGACGTAGGCGCGGAGGTTGTCTTCTGCGCTGGCTGCGGTGCCGTCGGTGGCGGTGACGGCGACGTTGGTCATGGTGTCCGTGGTGACGGTGAGGTCGAGCGCTTCGACGGTCTTGGCGGTGAGCCGGATCACGCCGCCGGCGGCATCCTCGATGGTGACGTCGAAGAGGGCGCCCACGTCCTCGCGCAGGCGCAGGAATTCGGCTACGGTGGCGGTGTAGTCCTCCAGCGTGGCGGTGGATTGCTCGGGCCAATTGAGCGACAGGTCGGTGCTGCCGACTTCGTAGGTGATGCTGCCGGCTGGCCAGGTGAGCGTGAGCGTTTCGGTGGGGCTGGGCCCGCCGTCGGTGATGGTTATCTCGAAGTATCCGGCCGCGCCGGTGATGAGGTCGGTTTCGACCTTGCACCAGATGGAGTCGCCGGCGTAGGCGCGGGAGGCGGGTTGTGTCGAAAGATTAGCAGCCATTCTTTCTGTGGAACAGAAGCCGGATTATCTCCTCCACGATCACGATCACCGTGTTCAAGCACCACATCACGACGAGGATGACGGAGCAGATGATGCCGGTAGCGATGCGGAGGAGCAACTTCATGGGGCGAAGTTGCGCTCCTGGTTGCGGGTAAGGAAGGACAAAAAAAAACTCCCGGCGCGTTTCGACCCCACCCCCGGCCCCTCCCCCGAATGGGAGGGGTGACGTAGAGGGGGCGGAGAGGGGACGGGACAAAAAAAGCCGCGGGCCTTGCGACCTGCGGCTGAAATATAACCCCAAAAAACCTGGGTAAAGATAGTCGCTATGTACCAAATTTCCAAACGGCGATTGCGATGGCCAATATAAGCGCAGCGACAATAGCGACCGTGCCGGTACCGCTACACCTTGGGCAGCGGACCTGCTGGCTGTATACTCCGGGCGGCGGCTCCCGAAAAAGATCGCCGCCCAGTTGGGCCTCAATCTGGTACATGTGGCCCTGGCCTCCGCATGTGGGGCAGGTTTGGGTTTCTGATTGTTGTGTCATATTGATGGTGTTATATGTGAAAGCGTTGGAGACACGGCGGTGACAATTGATTGGGCTATTTCATTCACTTGCAGCCCACGTTTTTCAGCCTCTCGTAAGGCTTCGATGGCTACGTTGGCCCAGTATGCAGGATGCTCCGAATTTTCTCCGGATGGATGGTCAAATACGTCGGGGAAAATGATTTCGACTTGGTTTAGGTTGGCTACGGCGAGAAGTTCAATTAAGAACTTTGAGGCTTTTCCCTTCCTGCCGCTGGTGTAGTTATTGAGCGCCTGCCGAGATACGTTCATAAGCGCCGCAAGTTGGGCGGCGCTTATGTTGAGGTGCGATGGAATGTCTTTAAGTTTCATTACCAGTGTGGTTCGGTGTGTTTTGGACGATTTGCCAAATAATAGTTTTCCATATCGTTCCATGTCTTTTCTTCAGCGCACTCAAAATGATCGCCAGGCGACGTTACTGATACATTAATTTTACTCCACATTGTGGAGCCTTCAAGCCAGTTAATGAAATTACAAACATCTTCTGTAGATGCTTTTTTTTCGGCGAAGAGCAAGAGTCCGATAAATTCGGAAGGTAAATCGCTTTCTGGAGCACAAGCAGCTGCAACCAGCGATTCAAAAACGAGTTCCACAGCACGTGAAAAATCCCCAGAAAATGAATATTCAAAGCCGGATTCAGCATCTTCCATCCGACCATCCTGATAAATACGGTAAGTCTCGTGGCCTTCAAGTTGATCTACACATAGGTTTGTGTCGAACCCATTATAATCGAAAAGGCTTTGAATTTGGGCGGCACTGATAAATATTGAATTTTTCATAAAGCAATTTGTTTTTGTGAATTGATGTACAAATGTAAACCTAATTGGTTTACACCTCCAAATTTTTATTCAACTTTTTTCAAAAAGTAATGCGCCTGACTCACAAAGTGCTGTGAATCAGGCGTATTATTTTTTAGGCGGGCGTCGGTTCGGCGCCTATGCTGGCGAGATGCTCGATGAGTTCGAGCGTGAAAAACCAGGATTCGAGGGTGACTACGCCGGGTGTGCTGGCCTCCTCGCCAATGTGATCGGGGATGTACTTGGAAATGGAAATACTGAGCGTGGTGCTCAGGCAGCGGATAAGGATGCCGGCTTCGCTGCGCCCGACATAGTCGAGCAGGGCGCGTTGCGCCGGGGTGAGTTGCTCTGTGTGTCGCATACGTGTGAGCGTTTGAAAAGTGAAAAAGGCGGGCGCGGGTTGCGACACACACAATCCACGTATGAACATGGAAAGCACACCCTTTCGGGACCGCGCCCGGGTTCTTGATTGTCTACCTTGTTGCAGAGAGAATACATACGTGTGATTGTTATTGTGTGATGTCGCGCTGCAAAGGTGGGGTGGTTTGGGGAGAAATGCAAGGGGGGGGGGGTATGCCGCCCACCGGCAACGCTGCTTGTTTGGGAGCGATGCGGGTGGGCGGGGAGTTATGTGAAATTACCAATCGGGCGTTTCTTTTATACCCTGCTTAATCGCACAGCCAAAATCCTCGCAAGCGTCCGGCAGGTCGCAATGGTCACAAAAACAAAAATCCCCTTCATCCTCCATCGCCTCCACTTCTCGCCCCCATGCGTTGTCGTATTCAATATCCCATCCTGTTTTTTGGGCAACAGTTTCCCCATATTTAACAGCCTCATTCCAGTCCTTAAAGGACTTGTTTCCCTCAACGCCCCGGTTTTTCATTCTTTCGATTAGCAGGGCGGGAATATTAAAAACCGCAACAGGGGGCATATCAATGTCAGTGACAAGGATTCTGCCCTCATGTGGCATTATCCAGACAAAAAAACGGTCTTCCATTTTTTTTAAAATTTTTGCCGCGCTTGGTGTTTTCACCAAGCGCATGGCGGAGTGAGTGTGACCCCCCCCCCTCTCCGCCCCCCTCCCCCGAATGGGAGGGGCGTAGAGTGGGTGAGTGAAAGTTTAAACGGGTGCAGTTTTTTCCGGGCTGCATTGATGAGCGGCTGCCCATTTTTCGCGGTGGGTATTTACCCACCTGATGCCTGGGCCATTGCTGGGCCGGCCAAACTGTGCGATTTCGCCGCACAGTTTGCATTTTGCCCGGCGCCAGCCGTTCCGGGTGCTGTAGAATATTATGGTATCTTCTTGCATGGTTTTGGTTGTTACCCCACCCCTACCCCTCCCCCGATGGGAGGGGCGTAGAGTGGGTAGTGAGTGTATGGTGTAATGCTTTCAAATTTTCGCCGCGCTTGGTGTTTTCACCAAGCGTATGGCAGAGTGAGTGTGACCCCACCCCCGACCCCTCCCCCGAATGGGAGTGGGGCGTAGAGTGGGGGGGGATTTATTAGGGAATAATTGAAAGAAGTACAGTTATGAATATCGCGATACCCACCAGTACAAAACCAAAAATACGAGGGCTACATGGCCATCCTGTGTTCCAATCAAATTTTTCCATAGTGGTTAAGGTTGAATCTCAAATTCAATTTTTTTCTGGTGCTCGCGGTCGTGGTAGCGGCCGTAGCGCCTGTTTGTTATGTGCTGTCGGATGTCGTGTTTGAGGTGGCAGCGCTGGCAGAGGGCTGCCAGGTTGCTTCGCTCGTTGTTGGTGCGGTCACGGTCGAGGTGTGAGACGGTGAGGATGATTCGGGTGAGGCCGTGGAATCGGAGGCGCGGCCAGTCCATTTTTTCGGTTTTTTCTACTACGCAGGAGCCTGGGGCAGAGATTTCATACACTCTCCGCCAGTCGACGGCGTAGGTGCGAAACTCTCTGCTACAATTTAACATGAGTTGTGTTTCCACGGGCCTGGTGCGGGTGCGGTAGATCACTTTTTTATTGGGCGCTCCGCACCACTCGCATCGGTTGCCGGCTTTTGCACGGACGTCGAGGGAGATTTCGTCCCAGTCGGGCGGGTAGTCTTCTTTACGGATGGGCATTGGCGTGGATGTTACCCCACCCCTACCCCTCCCCCGATGGGAGGGGCGTAGAGTGGGTGGTGAGTGTATGGTGTAATGCTTTTAAATTTTTCTCGGCAAGGCGGCGGAGCAATGCGCTTTGGCTGTCGAGCCTGGTGATGTGCATGGCGATGAACCTGGGCACATCGATGATGTGGTGCCAGGGCTCCGTCCGGATGCTTTCGGGTAGATCGACCGGGCAGGGTGGCCAGCGGGCGAGGGCGAGGACGTCGTCGGTGGTCATTGCTCTTCGATGGTGATGGTGAACGCGGGTGCATAGGTGCTGTTGGGCTTGTCGATGCCGCAGGCAAAACGGCCTTTGCCAATTTCCCAGGTTTTGATTTCGATGCCTTTGACGCCGCGGCGGATGTCGCTGTCGCGTCCGGCTTTGAATTGCAGGGTGTCGCGCAGGCGCTGTGCAAATTGCTCGACGGTGTGCAGGATTTCCGGGTTTTCGGGACTGGCAAGAAATTCGGCTTGCAGGAGTACCCAGGCGGCGGCGGCGCTCCAAGGTTTGCGCTGTTGGGTTACCTTGAATTTGGGGCGGGTAGGTGATGTTTCGATGTTGTGCATGGTGTGTGGATGGTTGGTGTGTGGACGGTAATTCTTCACAATTGGGTGGTGTGCTGCGGCAGCGGTGGCCGGTAAGGGGCGGCGGCGGGCGGGAATGAGGCGTAAAACAGGCGTAAAATTTTACACTTTTAACGCCGGCCAGCCATTCTTTACGGATTTAACGCCTGTTTTTCAGGTGTTAAATCCGTTAAATCCGTTAAATCCGTTAAATCCGTTAAATCCGTTAACAGTATCCAGTTCTTCACTTTTGTATTTTTTTCATAGAGAAAAAAATATTTAGAGGCGTTAAAACCGTAAAAAGTGTAAAAACTGTAAAGACCGTTAAATGTGTAAATACCGATGTTGCGACACGGAATGTCGCCGCGAAAAGGCCTGCCGTGAATGCAGGGCTTTTCACTTTCAAAATGGCAGTTTTTCGTCGCGGGGGCTGGGCATTGCGGCCGGCGCTGTGGGCGCTGTGGGCACTTTTTGCAGCTCGTAGGTGGTGCCCGCGGCTTTGTTGCGGGCTTCTTTCATGCGGGTGTTGAGGGTGACGTGGCTTTGTGCCCACCCTATTGCTTTTGCGGTGGCGCGGAGACCGTCGCCGGTGCGGTTCTGGTGATCGATGGCGGCCTGGATCAGGTGGTCCTGTGTATCGATGGCGAGGAACTCGGCGAGCATGTCGGATTCGCGGCCCTGCCCCATGTAGTCGAAGCACAGGAAGTTGCCGTCGCGTTTATGGATTTGGGCCAGGATGATGTTGTCCTTGCCGAACAGGCAGCCGTTGCGGCCTTTGACTTGCTTTAGGTAGAGTTGGCCGTCGTCGTTGGCGTTTTTACCGATGGAGAATATGGTGGGCGCGAAGTTCTGGAGTGCTGCGGCGCCGCTCATGTCCTCCATTTCGATGGGCTTGGACTTGTTGTATTGCTTGGTGGTGTGTGCCAGTACAAGCAGGGTAAGCCCGTACTTGATGCGGAGGCGCTTAAGGCTGGCCATGACGCGAAGGGCTACGTTGGGATCGTGGGCGCTCTGGGAGATCAGGGCGGTGATGTTGTCGATAACGAGGAATTCTAACTTGAAGGTGAGGACGGCGTTCTCGATCTCGGTGAGAATGTGTTTCTCGATGTCGCCCTCGCCGCTGAATTCGGTGAAGTTGGGGTTGATGTCGATGCGAAAGAAGGTGTCGGAGAACGTGAAGGTGTTCATCGGGTCTTCCCTGTTTGAGTATCGCTTGTAAAACTCTTTGTCCAGGAGTTCAAAGTCGAAAAAGCCGGTGCGCATGGGGCCGGCTTCGTTGGTGAGGATACCTTCGGGGAATACTTCGCGGCCGCGGGAGATGGCGTCGGCGATCTGGACTGCGAATATGGACTTACCTACGCCGGGCTGGGCAAACAGGAGGGTAACGCCCTGCTGCTCCAGGAGGGTGCTGGCGAGTTGCTTCATGTCGGGCTGTCCGATGGCTTCGAGCAGGACGGCGTTGGCATCGCGGACGCGGAGGTACGAGGAAAACGGCATTACCCGAAGGGTTTCGGATATGCCGTTGCGGAGGGTAAATACGTCTTCCGTCTTTTCATAGACGGCTTTGATGCCGTTGGTAAAGAGGCGGATGGCTTCGCGCTCAAGCCAGCGCTCGGCGACGATGCGGGCGTGGTAGGCGATGTTGGCGGCGCTGGCGACTCGGCCAGTGATTTCGACGATGTAGGTGACTCCGCCGACTTTGTCGAGCATGGAGCGCTGGCGCAGGCGCTCGGTGACGGTGAGCATGTCCACAGGGACTTGCTCTTCTGTGAGTTGGACCACCACGCGGTAGATTTCCTGGTTGGCATCCTTGTAGAAGTGGTCGGGCTGGAGGATGTGTTGCACTTCGCGCAGGGAGTGCCGGTCGATTATTATGGCGCCCAGCACGGCTTCCTCGATGTCGACTGCCTGGGGTTGTTGCGCCCCGAAGATGTATTGGGAAAGCCCGGCGTTCCAGGCTTTCCAGTTGAACTTTTTCTGGTTGACGATTTCGGCGCGGAGTTCGTCGTGTTGTGTTGCGGGCGCGGTTGATTTTTTCATTGTAATTGTAGCGGATTCGGATTCGGATTGAAGTGGTTAGATTCTCTGTGCCTCCCATGCCGACAGGCAGAGTTCGAGTTCGTCGTTGATGGCTTCCAGGTGTAGGCGTATTTCCCATGCGGGCGGGTCTGATACCTGGCCGGTGTGTGCGCGGATTCGGTGGCTCTCGAAGAGGGCGGCGGCAACGGCTTTGCCTTCTTCTATGAGGTTGGCTATGTGGGTTTCGATGGGTATGTCGGGGGGCTGGGTGGCGGCTGCGTATGCGAACATGGCGGTGGTGTTTACCCCACCCCCTACCCCCTCCCCCGAATGGAGGGGGGCGTAGAGGGGTGGGTGGTGGGTTGTAAATGTCCTGCCTGTGCGGGGGTATGCACAGGACAGGATGGTGGTGGGTTATTAGTCGTATTGTGGCATAAGGTCCAGGGCCATCGTTTCGGCGTCGGGGTATTTGTAGGGCGGGATTGCGTCGACGGCTTTCTGGATGGACCGAAAGTCGTATCCGGTCAATTCGACGGCCTTACGGTTGTATTTTTCTTTTAGCAGGATAATCCGGTGGATTTGGGCGGGACACACTATGTCTGCCCGCTGTCGGTCGAGCCACGTAAGCAAAGGCGCCGGCGAGGTAAATACAATTTTTTCGCCTTCTACCTCGGCTACGTATTCTCCTTTTTCCCCGGAGTATGGGTCGAAAATGATGTTGAAAGGCTTGAGGTGGGTATAGGTTACTAATGCCGTGATGCCGGCGCTGAGCGGTACTGTGATTTGATCTTGCATGTGTGTGAGTTGGATGTTCGACCCCACCCCCGGCCCCTCCCCCGAATGGGAGGGGTGACGGAGGGTGGGATCGGGGTAATGGTATGGCCTGATCCGGCGGGGGCCGGATGTGCAGGTATTGTTTTTTTGTGTGTGTGGATTAGCGTGTTTTTGGCACCCGTCGTAGGGTGGACGGGTGCCGTCAGCAGGACAAGTGCCGGGGATTATAGGTATCGGTTGCGCAGGATGGCCTCGCGGCGTCTCTGTCGTCGCTTTTGTCGGTATCGGGTGGTGATGTTGGTCCAGGCAGCGCTGATGATGATGGCGCTGAGAATGAAAGGAATGACGTATTGCATTGTGCTCGCTTTTGTGCCCGGCACCTGGGGGGTGAGGTGCACTTTGGGCGAGTTTAGAAATAGTATATGGCGGCGGCGGTGGCGATCAGGATGGCGATGATGGCAAGCCTGATGTTTTGGCGGCGCTCGTTGGCTGATATTTCAGCGTCGATGCGTTGCGCTTCACGTTCGAGACTTTCTATTGGTTCCATGTTATTGCGGTTTGCGCTGCCGGGCTGCCATACCCTGTTGGGTGGTTGGTCCGGCAGCGCTTTGTTGGGTCAGTTGAGTATGTAGGTTTTCATCATTACTCCGATAAGGAGTGCGACTACGATGGCGGTGGCGAGGTCGGCGTTGTCGTACCACTTTGCTTCCTGCTTGGGCTTGGCTGGTTTGGCTTTGCCGGCTGGTTTGGCTTTGCGGTTTTTCAAGTCAATGCTTTGCGTGGCCAGGTCGATGACATACAGGTCGTAGGCTCCTTTTACATAGTCGTTTGGGAAGGATTGTACCGCCTGGTTGGGCTGTATTTTCCCGTCTGCGCGCAGTAGTCGTTCCATTTCCTTCGCGCCGTTGCGGTCGGTGGTGGTGACGAGGTATCTCATAGTTCGATGGTTTGTAGATTGCCAACGATCTCTTTCCTACCCTCTTCAAAAAGGCTCATGGCGTATTCCCATTTTTCAAGGCCTTCGGTGACGGCCTGACTTACCTCTCCTTTTTGGGCTCTGGATTGGTATATTTTCCATTGCCCACGGACGGTGTTGTAGTCGTATGTGGTCCATGTGTTGTCCTTTTTCAGGTATTTTATGCCTATCGTCCTTCCTGCTTCGTCTTTGTGGGCCTGGATTCTTTGTTTAAACAGATTAGGGTTTTGTTTAAACAGATCATCGCTGTCGTCGGCTTGTTCGGTGCTGCGAGGGGGGAATGGGCCGTCCAGGGCGGATGTGGTGACGTCGGAGAGGCGGACGCGGATGCCGGGTGTGCGATCGCGCCAGACGTAGATTTCTCCTTGCTGGATTCCCCAGGAGAGGCCGAGTCGCCGGCCGAGTTTGTAGGTGGCGCCGTCGGGATCGTTTAGGGCGTCCTGGTGTGCTTTTGCTTCGCCGGGTTTGTCGGCTGCGATGGCTCGGTCGTAGGCCTGTATGAGGCCGAGCATCATGTTGCGCCAGAGTTTGATTTGGCGGTCTTCGTCTTCGATGGGTGGGGGAGTGGGCGCTACGGTGGGGCCTTCGGCCGGGCGCGCCGTGGGTGCCGGTGAAGGCTCAGGCTTTCCCAATTCGGAATCAAAGTAGTGGCCATTCATGGTTTTTGCCTTCTGGAATTCGGTTTCCAGCATTTCGGGCGTGATCCGGATGGTTCCTTTGGCGGCGTCGTGAAGGATTTTGTTGGCGACTTTTTGCCGCAGGGCTTCTTCGGTGAGTTGCGCGGGTGGGGTAGCGGTTTGGTGGAATCCTTCGGGTGTGTTGTAGGTGCCCGGGCGGGCTACAACTGTCCCGTCGAAGGAAGTTATCGCCTGCTTAGGCGATAGGAGCCGGTGCATCCAGACGGCAAACTGGAGTCCGCGGCGGTTGATGGAATCGGTGAGTGCTGTCCAGATGCGTTCGGGCAGCGAGCCGTGGGCATCGAGGATGGTGTAGTTGCGGAGGGGGATAATGCCGCTTTTTACATTTATCCGGACGGTGCGGTACGAAAGGCCACCGATCAGGAACAGCAAACCGACGCTGAGCACCCAAGCGTAGGTGCCGACCGATCCCATTTCAGCGGTATGGCGGGCGAGTTCGCCCGCATTGTGGGTATCGATGCCGGTCACGGCCTGTTCTCGCCGGGAAGTGGCCTTTCTGCGGCTGTCGCTGGCTTCGTCGAGCGCCTTTTTCAGTTGCTCGGCTTTTTCTGCGAGTATGGCATCGCGCTGGCTCTGGAGGTTGGCGATGCGGGCGCGATTCTGCCGGCGCTCGGCGTCGGTGTCGGCACTGCGGTTGCGGGCTGAGGCGATCTGGCGGTCGATGGGTGCGGTTTTGGCCTTGTACACTTCCTGTATCGAGGCCACCTGGTTGCGGTATGCCTGCTCGATTGAGGCGATGGTGGTGCTGTGCTCGGCGTCGATCTGCGCCGTGTTTTTTTCGGTAACCGGCTCTACTTGGGCGGCAAGGTATTGCTTGGCTCCCTGTACTTCGAGGGCTATAAGCAACACCACTATTGCCATCGGCACCCAGATGGGTGCGTCGGTATTGGGGTCTTGGTCTAACCGATCGTACCAGAAGGTTTGCCAGGTGGTACGAAACAAGATATGCAAAGCAAGCAAGGTGCCGCCGGCGAGGAAAGGGGCTGTCGGCAGCATGAAGGGCACGGCTTTGAATACCCAAAGGTAGATGGCGGTCCATGCGGCGAATGCGATGGCGCCGTGGGCGGTCTGGAGCAGGGTGGTGATCCATCCAAAGACGCGCTTTTCAGCGGCGTGTTTTGAATAATACCGACGCTGCTCGTCGGTTGCGGGTTGAGTCCACACGGTGGTAGAGTTGTGCTGGTGGCCTGAAATTTGTGGATTCGGCTGCGATAGCATACTTTTGTGAAAGTTTTAGAGGGATTTGGCGGCTTTTCCTGTGAAGTAAGGCCGCCAGTCCCTCGGTTTAAAAAGTTGAGTGCGAAGCCTCTTCCGTTGGCGCGGAAGGGGCTTTTTTTTTGAAAAAGGGTCGGCATATTGCTACGCCGGATCCCTATGTAGCCCAAATGAATTCAAGGTGTCGGGACGGTTCTTCCCGATGTCTTTCTTTTCAGTGAGGTGGGGGAGGGTGGCCCGGGGCCGTTGCTCCGGGCCTTTCCCGCATCCGGTAACCTCATGAAAAGCCGCGCGCTCGCGGCGTGTATCTTGATGATCCTGGGAAAGCGAGCCCGACTTTCGTCAGGCTCTGCTAAACCCCAAAACCAAATGATTGCTGAATTGAGGGGGAGGGCCTTTCTCGCTTACTCCCCCTCCGATCAACTTCCGGGCTCTTTTGCCTCGGCTTCTTTCGCCAGTGGTCGGCATTGCGTCGATCCTCTGTAGGGTACCAATGAAAACACTATCTTCTCTTTGCGTTTTGAAAATGGGGGGCGGCGCCTTCATCGTCCGCCCCCCGGGGAACCCTGCCCAGCGTGCGGGCTCGTTTGCCCGCGGGGTTTCTGTTTTCTCATGGTTATGCCGCTTCTGGGACGGCCGTTTGTTCGGTGTAGAGGTCGTCGACAGAGCATCCGAAGAAAGTAGCCATGATCTTTAATTGTCGGCCGGATGGGTCGTTGTCACCTCTCGCAAGGCGGTTTAATTGCGCTACGCTCACGTTTAGCAATTCTGCCAACTTGGCTTTTTGCTCAGTCAATTCGGCAGCGGGGGTACGTCCGAGAAATTCTTTGATTCGATATTGCATTGCTTATTCTTACGTTTGTGCGTTTAACGCTCACAAATATATGTGGAACGCTCTCACAAAAACAAATGGCGCTCTCATTATTTTTGGAAACCTCTCACATTTTATTAATGCAAATATATTTTGGATTGAATGTGAAACACCTTCGAGAAGCGCGAAACATCGATAGAGAGAGTTTTGCTAATCATTATAATCTTCATTTGAGTAGTATTTCGCACTGGGAACGTGGCAAACACCTTCCTAAAGTAGAAGACGTTGTGCGGGTTGCGGCCTTTTTTGGGGTTTCTGTCGACGATCTTTTGTTAAAAAATCTCGCACAGGGGGAAAGTTTTGTGCAGGAAAAAAGTGAGCCATACTTACCTATCGGTGAGAAAAACTCACAAGCAATTGATAGGCTAGAGCATCTGCTCCGGGATTGGACGCCCGGGTGAAGGAGTTGGAGGGGAGGGGCTGCGGTAAGGATGTAGATTTTTAACTTTTAAATTTATATGAATTTATGAAAACGCTGGTTTTTCTTTTGGCGCTGGTGGCGCCTGTTTTCTTGCCTGGCCAGGTTGTCGATGGTGTTGATATATGGGAAAAGAAGGAGGTGGATTATTTGGAGATCGTGGGTGTGCAGAAAATACTAAGTCGAAAAATCATTGTATCGGTTGACTATGGTCAGAAGTTAGATTGGGATTCCGATACGCGAGTAGAAGGTCCGGATGGGAAGCCTATATCATTTAATTCGGTGATGGATGCCGTAAACCGTTTTTCGGGGTGGGGCTGGGATTTGATGTTTGCGTACGATGTGAGCACTGGGCAAGGGAATAACACGGTGTACCATTATGTAATGCGACGGAGATTGAATTGAAAATCAATGCTATAAGGTTGCCAAAAGGTTGCCAAAAAGGTGCCTGAACTATCTAAAACGGGTATTTTACAGGCCATTTAGAAGTGTTTTGTGGTGTTTTTGGGGGGAATAATAGGGGTGCGCAATCCCGCCTCCCGCACCACACAATTAAAGCGCACCGCGCCAATTCACTGTTTTCCAGTGCGTTGCGCGGTGTTTTAGTTTTGCACTTATGGCAACTTTTTGGCAACGTGAACATCACGCAGCCTAAAAAAAAATGCCTGACAAATTCCCTTACCTTAAACCGCCCAAACTGGTGCGGGGAAAATGGAAGTGGATGATCGTATGGGAGGAGGCCGTACCCGGCCAATCTGAGCCTAAGCGAATCCGCAAAACGTTCGACCTAAACCGGGCCTGCTTCGTGGCCAACCCCGAATTGCGGGAAGTCAGGGCAAAAGAGATTCTTGCCCAAAAGCGGAAGGATTTTGCGCTGGGTGGAGCGCCACCAAAATCGCCCGCCGGCGAACTTGGGAATACCCAGATTTACGAGGCGATACATGTGGCGCTCAAAGTAAAATGCGCGACGGACCGGGAACATACCCGGATCACTTACACCTCATTCACGAACATTTTTTGCGAGTACCTGCGGGCTGTTGGCTGGCTTGAAATTCCTGTTTGTGCATTCGACAGGGCAAAGGCAAAGGCATTCCTGGACTGGGTGCTACTGGAGAGAAAGACTCGCGATGGCCAGGCAATCACTGGCAAGACCTATAACAACTACCTTATTAACCTTCGGGCGCTTTTTTATGAGTTGAAGGATCGAAAATACATCGCTGATAATCCTTTTGCAAACCATCCTAAGCGGAAGGAAGAGCAGAAAAAACGCCATGCCTTTATTCAGGAGGATAGCAACTTGATTGCAGACTACGTGTACAAACACCACCGGCAGATTTATCTTGCCATCTTGCTCATCTCGCACTGCGGCTTGCGGCTGAGCGAATTGCGGCGGCTACGAGCACGAGATGTTGATCTGGAGCGAGGCATGATTGTGCTCGGAGGGGATCAAACCAAAAACAGGGAGCGGGCATTTATTACGATTCCATCGGTCGCGCTGGATACACTGCGGTCGTTCGAGATCGACAAAGTCCGCCCTGGATACCTTCTATTCGGACGGGACCTTCAGCCACATCCTAAGGAAGCGGTCGGGAGAAATACTATCTCCGACCGCTTCCGGGAAATGTTGCGTGAAATGGTTAAAAAGGGTCTTCTTGGTAGCATGGAAGGCTACACGGCCTATTCCTGGAAAGATACCGGCGCCTTGGCGATGGTGCGGTCGGGTATGGATATTTTGGCCATTCAAAAGCACCTGCGGCACAAGTCGCTGGATACTACGCAGCGATATTTACAATCGCTTGGCATTATCAACCAGGAGGTTCGCGACTTCCGGGGCATTATATTCCGCCTCCCACACGAGTTTGTGTCGGCTGCGTGATGTCATAGTTTGCCGTGAGAACCTCGGTTTTGGGTTTGCGAAGCGAGCTCGCAGTAGCCGCCATTTTAAATTCCTTTTGGACCCAGCCGTGTTTTTTTGCGTACTCGTCGAGCAGGTCGGACGGGTAGGATGAGAGCAGGAATTTCCCTTTTATCTGCGAACAGAGTTGCAGCAGTTTTTCAAAGTCGTCTTTGGTGTATCCGCCGTAGTGACCCATGTCGCTGTTGAAGTACGGAGGATCGATGTAAAAAAATGTCGTGTCTCGGTCGCGAAGTTTTATCAAGTACAGGGCATCATGGCACTCCATCTGTACTCGCTCAAGCCGGGCCTTGAGGTGCGAAGTGAAGTCTTCCCGGCGATTGTGAAGGCGCTTCTCTGAGCAATTCGTTGTGGTGCCGAATCCCCATGTTCCAATTATGCCGCTGTACCCCTGGTTGCATAAGGTGTAAAAAGCCCAGGCCAGATCGAGTTCGGAGAACAAATGTGGGTTGGAGTACATGACCAAAGCATCCAAGTATAACGCACGGCTGTGCGGAGTGCTTCGGATGCGTTCCTGCAGAGCATCGAAATTGCACTCGACCTGACGGTAAAAATTCACCACGTTTTTATTCAGGTCGTTTATAATTTCAATTTTACTGGGTTGCTTGGCCCAGAATACTGCACCACCGCCAAAGAATGGCTCGCAGTACGTCAGGTGTTCTGGGATAATTGGTAAGATTTCGGGCAGGAGGTTCTGTTTCCCACCCCAATACGTGATCGGAGTCTTGATTGCACCCATCTCTTTTAGTTGTTGTTTAATTGTGAATAATGGGGCAATTTTACAGGCTTCTGATTTGGGTTGATAGGACGGAAAACAAAAATCCACCACACCCAATTTGAGGTATGATGGGCACACAATTAAACAACATTCATATCCATATCCCTCCGTAATCTGCCCCCTCCACCTTCGATGCGGAACCGGCCTGATTAGAGGTGTAGAACTCGCTGCTGACCCAGTCCGGGTAATCGTCTTCATTTGCGTACAGGAAGTCAATAAGGTCGGCCCTAAAGGTACGGGCGTTTTCCTCTGCTGCGGCTTGGTGCCCGACTGCGGCCTCCTTGTAGAATGCAGAGGCGACGTTGCTCCGGGTATCCATGCCATCGGTGCGGCTCACAATCTTTACGCCGTCCTCTTCAATCAGAACAGTTAGCGCCGGGATGGCCATTTGGATGGTCCACTCCGCCAGGCACCGGCGGATGTGTTCGATCAGGTCTTTTTCTTCGTCGCTCGCGTTGTTGTCTCGGATTGCACTAACCAATGCATCGTGCTGGGCCTTGCCCAGAATCGGAAGGATGTGCTTAGTCTGCGCCTTTTTTATGTATGGCAAAAGGGCCATGAAGGTGCGATGGCTGCTGCAAATATTGTGGTAACCCTGAAACTCCTTTGTGCTGCGGAAGTAGTCTGCTTTGCCTTCAGTGTAGGCATCGCTGGATTTCCAGGGGTCGAAGTCCGCGTTACCCGAATTTACTTCTGCCTGCAAAAACGCCAGAAGTTCATCCAGAAACCGGTCGGCGTCCTTGGTTACGGTCCACAACTGGTTTTTAAATGCCCATTGAGGGGTGGGTATAGCACCGCCTTGTGCGGCATTTGTAATCGCTCCCATACTGGCCAAAACGCCCAGTTTTTTGGGTAGAGCATGGACAATTGTGTAGTAGGAAACAGCCCGCTGGAGCAACTCCAGGAACCGCTTCTGTTCATCCGACAAAGCCGGGGTACCGGCGATGTAATCGTCTACAACTGCATCATACATCGCCTGCCCAACATAAGGCATAACAAACAAATCTGTTGCCTGCTCGATGTAGGGGAGAAGTTCAAGCCAGGCCATCGAGTGGTTCACCTCGGGGTAATGGCTTTTGAAATTTGATTGCCCGACGTTCGCATCTTCAGGCGCGACACCGGTTTCAAGTTTGAATGCTACTTTCATCTCCTTACAGATGTTTTTGCCTTACAGAAAAAAAATCTGTAAAGGTTTCGTTTCCAAAAAAATGCGTTCAATCACTCGGCTTTTTTAGGGCAAAGTATCTCTATCTCCAG
>ERZ650311.189-NODE-189-length-41800-cov-10.622901_pt1 | contig 41800 bp, 53 predicted proteins | sample MGYA00376247_ERZ650311 | MGnify/ENA primary metagenome ERZ650311 (study PRJEB26733, sample SAMN07839324) | wastewater metagenome | biome: small river; feature: stream; material: water | place: USA: North Carolina | collected 2016-07-28 ...
TTTTCTCATGGAATCGCGGCCCTTTCCGCGAAGGTGACCCTGGTGATGGCGGCAACGGCGGCGGAGGTGATCCGTCTGCTTTTACCCCCACGTTTGAAGGCGCTCTTCAGCCTGACGGCTCTTTCGCTGAAGGCTGGCACACTAAGGCTTTCGGCTCCGACTACAGCGGGCCACTAGCGCAAGCTAAAACCGTGGCGGATGTCGATAAGATGCTCCGTGACAACATGGCGGCGGCGAGAGCCAAAACCGAAGGAATGATTCGCGTTCCCGGCGATGACGCGAAGCCTGAAGACGTCGCGGCTTTCCGTAAGGCATTGGGCGTGCCGGATGATCCGACCGGCTACGGCTTGGTAAAACCTGAGACGTTGCCCGATGGCGTTTCTTGGGATGACGCGTATGCCGCTGAGTTTGGCAAGACGGCCCATGAATTGGGGCTGACTGCCAAGCAAGCTGCGAAGCTGAGCGAATGGCAAACGCAACGAGTCGCTGCGCAAGTCGAACAGGCGAGAGCAGAAATCGCAAAGTCTGACGAAGCGGAGAAAGCCGCGCTTCAAAAGATGTTCAACGGAGATGCAAACGCGGTGAACGCTGCGGTTGCGGCGGCTCAAAAAGTCGGCGCAAAGGTTGGACTTCCGCCGAACGCATTCGACCCGGCAGATAAAGACTACTGGGGCAACGAAGCCCTTGCTGCATTCGCCAAGCTCTCCGCGCAACTCGGCGAGCATGGCTTCACTCCCGGCTCTGGCAATCCTGGCGCAATGAGCGTGGATGAAGCGAAGGCGATCATGGGCAACAAAGATCATCCACTGCATAAGAAATGGGCAGAGGGTGACAAGGAAGTCCACGCCCGCATTGACGCGGCCTACCGCGCTGCAACTGGAGGAAAGTAAAAAAACCAGTTGCGCACTTCAAAGTTGGTCCTCGCATTGGCAGCAGTGCGAGGGCCTTCTTGTTTTAGGAGCCTACCCGTAAAGCACGGCGCGGCAGTCCGGCCCACTGAGTGGCTTACCGGGAAACGAGCGAGTTAGCGAACTCTTCAACCCTCCTTCCCTTCTATGTCTTTTGATCCCACCTACGGCATTCCCGAACACTTCAAGCAGAAGTACCGTGATGCCTTCCAAGCCACCATTCAACAGGAGCAGGCTAAGCTTGCGAATGTCTCCATCGTCGAGTCCGGCTGGACCGCTAAACAATTCATCCTTCGCGAAGGTCAAGCCAACGAATGGCGTGTTGATAACACGCGTTTTGGCAAGACGAACGCGGTCGAATTTGAAGGCGGTTTCCGTTCCGGCTTCAAGCAAGACCTCGAAGCGCAACCCATCAAGTTCGACCGCAAGGACGCCAAGAAGCTCGATACCATCGCGCTTCCCACCGGCTTTGTGTTGACCGAAATGCGCAAGGGCCTTGGTCGTATCCAAGATGACTTGTTCATCGCTGCGGCTACTGCCAACGCTCTCGGCGGAGCCGCTCCGCACGTCACGCCGCAGACGTTCCCAACGTCGCAAATCATTCCGGTGAACTACACGAAGCCGGGGCAGGATGTCGGCAGCAATTCCGGCCTGACTGTCTGGAAGGCTCTTGAAATCCGCACGCGCTTCAAGCAATTGGAGATCGACGCCGATCAAGAGGATTGCGTTCTCGCAGTCACTCCAGAAATGATCACTCAACTCATGCTTGACGCTGAAGCTGCAAGCAATGGCGCCTGGGCAAAGATCGTTCTGAAGTGGGTTGAGATGTACATGACCGGAAGCCGTGACACGAAGCTGCTCGGCATGTTCCGCGTCATCGAGTCTAATCGTCTGACAGAGAACGCTACGACCGGCATTCAAACCGCTCTGGCCTTCTGCAAACGTGGCTTCGTCTCCGCTCCGCTGATGGGCATGGAAAGCCATGTTGACGTTCTGCCCACCGACAAGCACGCAATCCAGATCACCGCTTATGGTGAATGGGGCTGCTTCCGCGCATACGACGAAATGGTTCTTCAAGTTCCATGCGATCCGTCCCCGTAGTTCAACCTTCATCCTGACGCCTGCCCCTTAACCGGGGCGGGCAATCTTCAAACCTTCATCCTTCTTCTATTATGCCTTCCATCAACTCTGATTATCAAGCCTCTCTCGATCTCGCTGCAACCACTGTCAATTACAGCCCTTCCCGCGCCCCTCTTCACGCCGCCCTTCGCACGGCTCGCTTCACCTTTACGGCTGATGCTGGCCGCGCAGATGGTGACACCGTGAAACTTGGCTCGCTGGCTCTCCCTGGCGCTCGCGTCATCCCTGAACTCTGCCGCATCCGTGGCACTGGTTCCGGTACTACTGCCGTCAAGTTCACCCTGCAAAAGACCGATTCCGCTGGCGCTAATGCCGTTGCTCTTTCGGCTCAAACTTCGCAGGTCACCAGCGCAGTTGCGACGACTACGCTTGCCATTCCTACGGCTGGCGGCGCTCCTGTTGAATTGGCTGAAACGGATCTGCTGAAGTTGGTTCTGAACTACGGAACCGGCACAACGCTGACTCTGGCCGCAACGAACACTTACACTGTGGAGATCGGCTACACCCTGGACGATCCAGCGTAAGCCAAGCTTCCCCCGTTGTTAACCTCTACTGGCGGCGGGTTGGTTCATTCCAGCCCGTCGCCTTTTTCGTAGCATGACCAAAACACTTCTGGCAAATATCGCGCTCGGCAAACTTGGCGCTTCTCGCATTACGTCGTTGGACGAGCGGAGCCCGGTAGCTGAGAAGTTGCGGGAAATGTGGGACGTGACGCGTGATTCAATTCTCCGCCGCCGTGAATGGAACTTCGCATTGAAGCGGGTCACTCTCTCAGCCTTGGCTACCGCTCCGGCTTTTGGCTATACCTACCAGTACCAGCTTCCCACTGATTACATTCGAGCCATCGAGTTCAACGCACAAGCGGCTGGAACGTCACAAGCACTCTTCGAGATCGAAGGCGACAAGCTTTTGACCAACGACGAAACCGCCGAACTTCGATACGTTTACCGAAACGAAGATGTGTCTTCCTGGGACGATGGGTTTCATGCAGCGTTTGCCTTTGCTTTAGCCGCGGCTGTGGCTCCGTCGCTCTCGAACTCGCAAACTATGGCAGCGGATCTGGAAGCCAAAGCAGAGCGGGCAATCACCAAAGCGGGCGGCGCAAACTTGGGCGAAGATAAGCCAAGGGCAATCCTGGCTTTCCAAGATAGCGGCTACATCAACGCAAGACTCGGCGCAAGAAACTGGTAATGAAGGCTGCTATCAACTCCCTCAACGGTGGCGAGATTACGCCTCTGATGCGCGGTCGTGGCGACCTTGAAAGCCTCCGTCGCGCTGCGGTTCAAATGGCAAACTTCATGCCTCGCGTTTTTGGCGGGGCTGGTCGTAGGCCATCGCTGATGCACGTTGCTGAGTCTCTGGATGGCGATAAGCATTCCCGGCTGATACCATTTACGTTCTCCGTAACGACTCGCTACTTTGTCGAGCTTGGACACGAATCAATGCGCTTTTGGGACGCTGGCACGGTGGCGCTTGATGGTGACACGATCGCGGCTCCCTGGGACGAATCAGACTTGGACGAGATCCAGTACGCGCAAATCAATGACGTGATGTTCCTCACGCATCCCGACTATCATCCACAGGAGCTTTTACGCACGTCGTCCGGTTGGGAGTTGCGCTCTGTGCCGTGGAAATATCCACCATTGAGAGACGAGAATGCCAAGGAAGCAAACCGTGTGAACCCCGTTTACTCCGACCTCTTCAGGGTTGGAACGTTTGAATGGGAAGAATGGGATTTGAGCGGCAGCTACGATTTCGAGGTTGCTTGGACTGGGGCGGGATCGAGCACTAAGACGGCAAGACTTCAACGGCTTGATGCTGGCGTGTGGACGACTATCAAGACCTATTCAACCACAGCGGCAACCTATCTCCAGAGTTACCCTTTCGTGACTTCTGGAACTCAGCGGTTCCGAATGACCTACACAGGGCCAATCTGTAGCGGCGGAACGCGCATTCACAACGCTGGTCTGGTCTTCTCGAGGACGCTTGACTTTTCCCTAACTCAGCCATACACGCAAACGGCTGTCACGGTTCCTGCTGATACTCCCTGGCGTGTGCAAATGGACGCTACCGCCTCGGCATCGCTCCCGGCTGGCGCTTCGTGCGTCCTGGAGAAATACACGTCGTCATGGGTAAGCGTCCAAGCTCTCACGATCACACCCGGCATTGAAACGGTTTACGTCGGCTCCGTCTCTGGTTCTGCTGTTCAATACCGGCTGAACTGGGCAGGAAACCAGATGGACGACGGCGAAATGGCCATTCAGACAATCGAGTTTACGGGCGAGTCTGAAATTACCCTCGAATGCAATGCGACCTCTGGTTTAGCCAAGACGCTCACGGCATCGGAACCGCTCTTTGATCCTCTGCACGTCGGGGCTTACTTTGAAATAGTGCACCGTCGAGAATTGGCCAGCTCGATCATTGTTGGAGTTGTGGGAGCGATCACCGATACGCATAGCACGCCCGTCCTTGTCTCTGGGCAATGGGACTTTTACACTTACGGCTCTTGGTCTGGAACGATCTATGTCGAGCAACAAAACGCAGATGGATCTTGGACGACAACGCGGAGCTGGGTAGGCAACAAGGATCGTAACATTTCGAGCACCGGCATTGTCGATTCTGGAACATACATGCGGCTTCGGATCTCTAGCGGCAATGGTTCTGCCGTGTCTGGTGGCGCCGCCGTTCCTCGCTTCGTCCTCGAAGCTGCGGACGCTCGCCACGTTGGGCTTGTCCAGGTGACGGGCTACACCGATTCGGAGAACGTCACCGTTGACGTCGTGAACAATCTCTACGCTACGACAGCGACAAATTTGTGGAGTGAGGGCGCTTGGTCTGACTATCGCGGCTATCCTCGCGCAGTGACCCTGCACGATCAAAGGTTGATCTTCGCTGGCTCTCCGTCTGAGCCGCAAAAGATTTGGGGCTCTGTAATCGGCGACTTCCGCAACTTTGAGCTTGGAACGTTCGACGACGCTGGTTTCGCTTTCCAGCTTGCGGCGACTGAAGCGAATCCGATTCTTTGGCTAGTGAGCAAGGAAGGGATTCTTGCAGGCACGCAAGGCGAGGTCTGGAGTTTGTCGGCGGATGGCACGATTACGCCAAGCAACGTCAATGTGAATCTGCAATCCGCCCTTGGTTCTGAGCCTATCCAGGTTCTACGAACAGAGTCGGCAATCCTACTTGTGGAACGTGGTGGAACAAAAATCAGAGAGTTCGTTTTCGACTTCGCCACGCAATCCTATCAATCGCCTGTCGTAACTCAGCTAATCGAGCATCTGCTTCGCTCTGGCATTCGAGCGATGGCTAGAACCGCGAACCCTGAGCAAACGATTTGGGTTGTGACGAATGACGGGCTTCTTCTGTCCTGCTCGTATCGACGGGAGGAAGAAGTCATTGCCTGGGCGCAGCATCCAACGACGGGCACAGTTGAAAGTGTCTCCACGAACTACGGCGCGGCAGCGGATGAAGTTTGGATTGTCGTTAATCGCAACGGAACGCGGCGGGTCGAAAGACTGGACGTGGAGCACTGGACGCGGGTTGAAACAGAATCCTCTTGGCATGTTGACGCTGGTATCCGTGTGACCGGCGATCAGATGACTTCAATCTCCGGCTTGGATCGCCTCGAAGGCTTAACGGTTTCAGTCTGGGCGGATGGCGCGGAACGTCCCCAAAAGGTTGTGATTGGCGGTGAAATCCCGTTGGCATCCCCCGCTGACGAGGTGGTTGTTGGTCTGCCGATGGAGTCGATTCTTCAGCCGTGGCCTGTCTTCATGCCGCTGGACGATGGGACGAGCCAAACGAGGAAACAACGGATCTCCAAGATCATTGTCCTTCTTCATCGTTCCGGCGCTTGCGAGTTTGCCGATTCTCCAGACGCGACGTTCTACCCGCTGCCTATTCGCTCGGCTTCCGATCCTGAAGGCGCGGTTGTGCTGCGGTCTGACTACTTCGAGACTCCAGTGCAAGGCGCTTATAGCTGGGAAACTGGCGTAACCTTCAAATCTTCCTCTGTCCTGCCGTTGACTATTCTGGCGGTGGTTTACAACATGGGTGTCTATGGTGAGTGAAGCCCCAACAATTCCAGCGCTACAAGCCCGGCTCTACGGTGAAAAGTTGGGCGATTATCAAGCCGTCTCTGGCTGGTGGGAAGCTCGGCACGGTGAGCCATTGCCGGAAACAATTCTCCCGCCTCTGGGTATCGTCATCGAAGACGAGCAAGGGCCTTGCGCTGCCCTCTGGTGCTACGAATGTTTTGGTGTTGGAGTGTGCTTCTTGGAGTTCGCAATCTCTCGCCCAAACTTATCAGTTAGCGCGGCGATGGAATCTTTTAAAATGGCCGTCGATGGCTGCATTCGAGTTGCCAAACTTCACGGCGATTTTTCTTATTTCCGGTGCATCGCTGAGCCGTCCCTTGCTCGTCAGATCAAGCGGGCAGGCTTCACCGTTGAAGCGACAGGATTTACTCAATTGGCTCTTCGGAAGGACTAACTATGGCTGACCCAGCAACATGGATTGGTATTGCGTCCCTGGTAGTTAGCGCGGTTGGAACCGGGCTTTCGGTTCAGTCGCAGAACAATGCGGCCAAGTCACAGGAACAACTTTCGCTTCTCAACCTCCAAAGCCAGCGCCAAGCGGCACAGCAACAAGGGCGCTTGCAGTCGATGCAGGCGCAAGTGAACGCGGCCTTAGCGGCAAAGGACCAAGCGGCAGCGAATGCGGCAGCGGTGTCATTGGAGCGTCAAGCGCAATCGGTTGGAGCGGCTGGCCGTGAGAATACCCGCCAGCAACGGTTGCAGTTCGCGCAGTTCATCGCACAGCAGCGGGCGGCGGTTGCGGCTTCTGGTGTAGTCGATACGACCGGCTCGCCTCTCGCTCTTCTCGCTGACTCTGCAAAGCAAGAGCAGTACGCAGCGGATGAAACTCTCTACCAAGTCGAGTCTGCACAGCGGCAACTTTACTTTGACGCCGATATGCAACGCAACGCGGGCACGGTCGCGGGAATGCAGGGCCTAGGCTTTCGGGCAGAATCGGCTGGCGCGATGGGTTCTATCGGCATGGCTGAAGCTCAAGCCCGCCTCGATTACCTAGGTGCAAGGGCAGGAGCAACTGCAATGCGCAACGGTGCAACAGCCTCGCTTATAGGAGGCATTGGCGACGCCTTCAGTGGTGGATACAATCTGTACCGGAATACTCCACGAACCTCTAAAGTGAAGGCTGTTTACTAATGGCAAGAATCCCCGTAGCTCAACTTCCAGGCGGGATGCCGCTTCAAACCAACGTCCCAACGGGCGGCGGCGCTCGCGGCTTTCGCGTCAACGTTTCGAGCGCTGGAATGGCAGCGGTCGGAACACCTACCATTGACGTTCGTTCTGCTGTCGGCGCTGAACTCTCCGGTGCAAAGGTCGGTGAAGCGGTCCAGGGAATCGGCGGAATGTTCGGGCGTCTGGCGTCTGAACAAGCGGACATTGTGAATCGTCGCAAGGTCGCGGAAGCTGAAATTGCACTGGCTCAATCCTCGAACGATTTGGCTGTGTCGCTGGCTGAAACTGACGATGAAACGCAATGGTTGGACGTGACGAACAAGCACGTTGCCAAGGTCCAGCAAACGCTACTAGATGACGCGAAGCTCTCGCCCATCGCACGCGAAGAAATCTCTCGCCGTGTTGGCATGTGGTCCACACGAATGCAGGGAGAGGCGCAGCTAAACAGCTTTGACCGCTCCCGAAAGAAGGCCGTCGATACCATGCAAGCTGGTTACATGATGGCAATGGATGCCGGAGACTGGCGCAAGGCTGACGAGTTCAGTTCTGAAATGCTCCACTCTGGACTCATTAGCCAGACCGAAGGAGCAAGGATGAAGCTTGGGATTCGCAGCGAGCAGAAGAAAACTATCGACGTTCAAGCCGATACTCTGATCACTCAAGGGCGGGCGGATGATGCAGCGAAACTCTACGAGGGCGCGGGTGATTTATTCCAGCCTGACGAGTTGGCGAATCGACGTGCAAAGGTTGAGTTCGGGGCAATGCGCAGTCAGCAACTAGGCGAGATCGGCGAACTCGAATTGACCGACCCGGCAAAAGGGTTGCAAATGTTGGCCGATGGCGCTTGGCCGAATGTAACCGGGGAGGATCGCGCTAAGGCTGCGGTTCAGCTTCGCAAGGCGAAGGAATACTTCGCAGCGGATGAAGTGGACCAAGCCAAGAAAGCTTTGGCCTTGCTTCCTGCCGATAAGCTCGATGGCGCGACAATTGAAAGTCTGGGCGTGGATCTCAAGAACGCGGAACCTTTCCATAGGCTAGTCATTCAAACCTTGCTCGATGATCGGCGACAGAAAGACCCGAAGCTTTTGGCGCAACGGCAAGACTCGCTTTTCAATGAGCTTTACGCGCAAGCCGGGGCGTGGCGTCCGGATTCTGACCCAATGCGCGAAGAGCTTGCGGCGGCTCGGTTCGAGATCATGGCTGACACACTTCCTCCCGAAATGAAGCAGCGCCTTGTTGACAGGCGAAAGGCTGCATCTGGCGAGGGGCCGGACCGTGACGGTGTTGGCGTCACTGGTCCGGCTATCGCTGAAGCGCACGCTGCGGCTATTGAAGGCGGCGCGTTTGGTGATGTCACCTCGCCAGTGCTCAAGGATGGGTTGCCAGTCTATCGGGAGCCGCAACAAAAAGCAATCGGCACGATCACGGAGCCGAATGCAACGAAGAAGCTTTTCGGCATTGATTCACTTTGGCCTGACGGACCAAAGACGACGGAAGTTTTCGAGAATGACGGTAAGCCGGTTCCGCTGACCGAAGTTGATCCAGTCAAGAAGGCTGAAGCGGAGCGGAAGTTTCAACTCGCCAAGGAGCAGTTGGAACGAGAGGCGAAGATGCCGCAAAACAAGGGTTGGACCACCGAAGATGCACGGCTCCGAATGCTGCAAATCATGGGCTCAATGGGCGCAAAGATCACAGCGCCCCCAGTGCAACGCGGTCCAGGTGCGCTGCCGATGACCGGCGCTTTGCCGTCTTCTGGGGCCGGTGAGCTTGGCCCCAATCCGTTGCTGCCACCTATGACGGCGGAGGAAATGCGGGCCTTCACTGACTCTCTACTCAAGAAGTGATGTGTCGATAATGGCCTCTGTTATTTCCAGATGACCAGACCAATCACATTTTTCATCTTCAAACGCCCATATTGAAAATCCTTCTCCACTCGGTGTCTTCACTAGCAGGCCAAAAACCACAGAGTCGTTTTTAATAGATTCCGACACGCCGATTACAGTAGCGCCTATCATTTGAGACAATTCAACCTTTCTGTCTCGCCTCCACTCTTCAAATGTTTTCCCGAAAACCATTTCATAAGAAACGTCGTCGTCATCGGGCGGTATCATTGGTTCCATCATGTCTTTATCCTGGCATGGCATCCGTGAAGCACAACAAAATTATCTCATTTGAGTAATGCCCTACGGACTCCCAGCGGCGGCGGTTGTCGTCACAACCTGCGATGCCTACACCGAAGACGGGCGCAAGACGTTCGTTCCTTATCAGTCTCACGCTGAAATCATTCACCCTTGCGCCGATCAAGACGGATGGGACGGGGAGATTTGGTGCCGCGTTAACGGCAAAGAGGTTGCTATTGCTCGGCATAATCTGCGGCTTCCCGCTAGTTGACTTTACAACAGCAGGTTTCCAGCGTGGTCGATGCCCATCACTGAAACCGACGCCATTGGACTCCATCAAGCTCTTTCCTCTGGCCTGCTTGACGAAGAGCGCCAGAAAGCGGCGGCTCTGAAGCTCCAGGGCTACGCTGACGAACGCAAGCGCCAAGGCCTTTCCCTTTTCCCGTCCATTGAGAAGCAGCGTCGCGAACAACGTCAGACGTTTTACTCTGTCATTGAAGACCCGAAGAAACTGGATGCAGAGAACGGCATTTATCAACGAGCGGATGCAGTACGCCCTGGCGGCGGCGACAACATGCGGGCCGAAGAAGTAACGGCGCGTTGGATGGCCGACAAGTATCAACTGCCCGTCGATGAAGTCCGCAAGGATTGGAAGAAGTTCGCCCAAGATTACGGCGCTCGGAACTGGAACGAGGCAGTTGTTTTAGAGGCTCCGCGTTTCCTTGCTCGCGTTCAACAGGAAGCCAAAGCAGAGAAGCAGACCGTTGACACGATCAACACGGCGGCGGATGAGGCGATGAAGTCAGCCCTTCGCGGTGGCGATATGGTCGCGGACTGGAAAGCGTGGGAGGCGGCAAACCCTGAAGCGCCAAAGGGTGCACGCAAAGCATGGGAGCAAGTCCAAGGCGAAACTTTGAAGCGTCTCGGGCCTGATGGGAGAGCGGCGGCAATGCGTGCTGTTCGCGCCCTCCAGAACGCTACCGGCACAGCGGAGAATGCCGATGGTTGGTGGAATGAAGCCAAACGCGATCTGGTCGCAATCAAGACGGCGAATCCCGGCAAGTATCGGATGGTACTGGAGGCGATCAAGCTTCTCGGTTCTGAGGGTCCGAAGGATGACAAAGGGCTAGCGCAAGGGGTAGGCGAATCGTTTGCCCGTGGTGTGGAGCACATCACAAGGGGCTCGATGTCGTCACTTGAGCCGTTTCAAGCTCGTCTTGCTGACTGGGGAGTCACGAATGCCGACGATCCGCAAGCCTTGGCTAATCAAATTCGCGCCGGTCTGGACGTCGACAAGGATATGTTGGATCTCGCGAACGGAGCGATTGACCCGATTAAGCCTGACGGTTGGCTTGAATCCGGCGTTTACATGGCGGCAGGTTCAGCGCCTTACATGCTGTCCGGATTTAATCCGCTTGGATGGGTGGCGATGGCTGGAAGCTTCAGCAACGACGCTTACCACGACTTAAAGGCTTCAGGCTGGGAAGGTGCGGACGCTGAGCTTGCGGCAGTGGCGTCTGGAACAATTCAGGCGGCAGTTGAAGGCTTGTCAGAGGTGGCGTCAAAGATTCCTGGTGTTGGTGCCGTCATGGCGAAGTATGGCGTCGGCCCTGGCACGAACTGGCTGGCCCGTTTCATGGTTCGTTCTGGCGTTCGCGCTGGCGCTGAGACGGTCGAAGAAATCGTGCAGCAGGCAACGACTCCCATTATTAGAGATATTGCGGGCGCAATCCTCCCGAACGTTCCCGAAACTCCCGAAGGCCAAAAGCTCAAGGATGTCATGGGCGAGTTTTTCAAGGCTGACAATTTCGTTCCACTGCTGATCTCTGTCCTTCCTCTTGGCATGATTGGGGCGGGCCTTCGCACGGCTCACGACAAGGCCATTGTCGATCTAGTGACCAAGAACGATTCCATGCTTCGCGCTGTGTTTTCTGAGGAAGACGCGGCGGCTATCGCGGCGGAGACCGACCCTGCAAAGCGGCAGGCGATGATTGAAAATAAATGGGTGGCAATGCCCACGGAAGAAATGCTCAAGAGGGCGAAGGCGCTTGACGACGAGAACCGCAAGAAGACGGCTGACGCTTGGCGGGCGATCACTCGCGCCGAACAAATGGGAATGATCCCCGCCGTTCGCCGCGGCGTCGATGGCTGGACGGTCACAAAGGATGGTAAGACGCTGAAAGTCGAGTCTCGGCAAGAGGCGGTTGAGTTGGCCTATTCCGGCCTTTCTGACTACGAGTTTCAAAGCGCTGCTTCCATGGCGCAAGCTGCTGACGAGTTCGCGAATCTCGGTGGTGGAAGGGCTGAAGCGTTTGAGATTTCAATGTCTCAGCGGTCGGTGCAACAAGAGGTTGACGTTGGCCGTGTGACTCCAGAGCAAGCAGCGGAGTCGGTCCAGGTGTTCGCCCAAATGCACGGCCTGACTGCTGAAGAAGCGAGGGCCGAAACGCTCTCAGTCCTTGGCAACAACAAGTCCGAAATGGTCGAGGGCGTGAGGACTGCAATTTCCCGCATCTTTGGCGGTGGCAACACCATCACCGTCTTGCATGAGGGCGTTCATGGCCGCTGGCGCATGGGCTTGGAGTCTGGGCATTACACGCCACAGCAAGGGCTGGCCTGGGTGCGTATGGCCGAAGAGGCTAGCGGCGTGGATTTCCTCCCGACTCGCAATGACGGCGAAGTCTCGGCGGAAATGCTCGATGAAGCGATTACCGAAGTTGCAAGCGCTGACATCATTGGCAGGCGCAAGGATTCCAAGAGTCACTTCACACCCGGCATGATTTCGCGGGGCGTGGCATCGTTTGCTCTGTCTCAGCGTGCTAATGCAAAGGAGGCGGGCAAGTTCGCCTCATTCCTCAAGGCCTGGAAAGAGTTCTGGGGGCAGATTTTGCGCAATGCTCGCAAGCTCAAGAAGGCGCGGGATGAAGGTAAGCTAGGCGAGGATTTCGACGCGTTTCTTGACGATCTGCTCGGCAGTGATGCGCAGGTGAGGCATGAAGCGGCGGCGGCGAAAGAGGCGGCGGACATCACGACGAATATTGACAACGCCCCATTTAGTCTCGCCTCCCCGGCTATTCTCGGGAGAATAGCTGAAATTCAAGGCGATGACACAACGGCCAGAGAAATTGGTCTTGACGAGTCCTATCATGCAAGCAGAGATAGAACGCTCTTAGTTGCTGATCCGTTAATTGGCAGGGATACGCGCCAAGGAAAAGGGAAGGCTGGATTTTACACCGCTCCAGTTGCAAGCGAAACGGAGCAATACCAGCGTCAAGGATCGCCCTTTGTTCATCGTTTTGATATTCCAGCCGATGCGCGAGTAAAAATTCTTCGTCGAGCCGGGCAGGTAGAAAGGTTAAGTCCTGAGCAAGTTTCCGAATGGAGGAATCAAGGGTTTGACATTGTTGTAGGGAAGGCAATTCTTGGGCAAAAAGTCGAGGTTGTTTTTCTTCGCAGTCCAGCAAATCAAGGGTCGATGGTTGACAATGCGCCCTTCTCTCTGCAATCCCGCGCCGTTCCTGCTGATACCTCCAACGTCTACGAAATGCCAGACGGTGCGCAGTTGGTTGGACCCACGCTGTTCAGCATCACGGCTTATCATGGCACACCCCATAAGGTTGACAAGTTCCGCCTCGATAAGATCGGCACAGGCGAGGGAGCGCAGGCTTACGGGCATGGGCTGTATTTTTCTCAAGAAAAACAGGTTGCGGAGGGTTATCAGTCTCGCATAGCTGGTGCTCAGTGGGTAGATAAAACAGGGCGTATTAAAACTTCCATGGAAATTGGAGAAGCTGTTTATGAGCAAGCCAGAAAAGACGGGTATTCTGTCAAAGACGCGGACGAAATTCGAGGCTACTGGTCTGCTTATGCGCAAAACGGGGGGATGCAAAACACACCCGGGATTGAGTCGATCCGCGCAGTAGTTGACGGACAGGGAATCAAGTTAAAGCGTTCTGGCAACCTCTACACCGTCGAACTGCTCCCCGATGAGTCCGAGTTTTTGGACTGGGACAAGCCGATTAGCGAGCAATCAAACCCAAAGTTGGCCGCACTTCGAAAAGCGCATCGCGCCTTTCTTGCTGACCCAGCACAGCGCATCTCCGACAAAGGGAAAAATGGCGACTCGCTTTATCACATGCTGGTGCGTCAAAAGGGAAGCGCGAAGGCTGCATCAGAATATCTCGCATCTATTGGAATCCCCGGCATCCGCTACCTAGACGGCAACTCCCGCGACGGGGGCAGCGGCACGCGCAACTACGTCATCTTTGACGAGAACCTTGTGAAGATCCTCGAAGAGAATGGGCGGAGGGTTGACAATGCGCCCTTCTCTCTAGCCCCTCGTTCCCTGGCTAGCGTCGCTGATACTGTACTGGCTTCAAAAATGCGGTCGCCAGAGTTCCGAGATAAGTTCTACACCATCGCTCGCGAAAAGCTCTCAGCCTTCCGCCGTGATGGCGATTGGCGCGTTGACAAAAACGGCAACGCCTCGCGCACTGAAGGCGCGGATTCGTTCGCGGATCGGACGCGGACGGTTGCGAATATCGAGCGTGAACGGAAGTTCCGGCAGCGGTCGCGGCAACGTGAATTGATCGAGTCCGGCATGTCTGCTCTGAGCAATGAAACCATGCTCGCTTATGACGCTGGGTTGACTGCGCTTGAAGATCATCATCTTATTTCCGCCATGCTCAACGATCACGGTCGTTTGATGTCGTGGAGCACAGCCAACGAGCAGGGCAAGGTTGACGCATTCAGCGGTGACTATGACGGCGCTCCGACTCTCCCTCCAAAGTGGTATGCAAAAGGCGGCGGCATCATGCCTGACGTGATGGCGCAATACCTCTATGACGACGGGCATTTAGCGGAACCAACGACAGACGCTCTTTGGTCTGCGCTCTCTGCTGCTATCGAAGGCGTGAGGCTCCAGAATGACGCGGTGAAGAAGGCCGTTTCAGCGGTTCGTGAGGTCGAAAAGACTGCTCTGCGCCAGTCGAAGGAGGAAAGCGAAGCCTGGGCGAAGGCTGAGAAGGCAAGGATTCCCACGGCGAAAGAGCGCCAGATGAAGGCGCTACGCACACTTGATGCCTTGCTCTCGGCATTCCCGCCAGAAATTCGCGGGCGTGTCGGTGGATTCGTCCAGCTTGCAGCCCTTGGAACCGACAAGGCGCGGGAGGCTGAAATCGAGCGGCGAATCACGAAGCTTGATGAGGTGGTCGAGTCCGAAGCGAAGAAGCATTACGGCGCGGAAGTCGCCAAACTCTTCGAGCGAGCGAAACCAAAACGCAAGGCAGGCGAAAAGCCAAAGGGTAAACTCGGCGCTGAGATTCACGGCATGTTTGACAGGCTCAAGGCGGCAATGTCGATGACCGATATTGAAGCGGACGGGCGAGCGGATACCCTGGAAGCTCAAATCGCAAGCGGCGATCTGACGCCCGAAGAAGAAGCCATTGCGCTTCGTGAGGCTGGGCTGACTCGTTTGCTCGGTAACTGGTATCCTCGCACTCGTCCAACGGGTCGGGCCAACGTCAAGGGTGCTCCCATTGTTGAGACGTTCGACACCGGGGCGGATGCTGCACGGATGGGCGCGGCGTATGAGGCTTTGAAAGAAGTCCTCTCTGGCGCAATGGCTGACTCAGTTCTCCAAAAGCGTGCGCAAGCTGAGAAGCGGCAAGCCATTCGTGAAGCTTTGATTCAATCGGCTGGATCTCAGGGAGACGCCAGTTTCCGCGATGCCAAGACCATCGAAGTTCAAGGGCTCGGCGGCTGGTTCAAGGAGCTTAGCATCGGCGGCTTGAACTTCGAGCAGGCTTTAGAATGGGCATTCGGTGATTCAGTCGAGGTTCGCGCTTTGGCAGACTGGGAACGTCGAGCTAGCAACCAGAAAGAGGATGCGATTCAGGAGGCCGCGCAATCCGTCGAGGATCTGTTTACCGCGATGGCCGGCAGTCGTTACAAGGGTGAGAAATTGCGCTGGGCATTGGGTCAGAAAAATGTCAAGGTTGGAACGCGCACGTTGTCACAGCTTGAAATGCTGACAGCGACAATGATGTGGATGCAAGAAGACGGGCGGCGGCATATGGAGGGCCGTCTTGACGAAACTGGAAACCCGGTTGGACCGTGGCACTACTCGCAAGCTTTCGTTGACGAGATCGAAGGCAAGCTTTCCAGGGAGGCCAAGACACTCCGCTCGTTCCTGCTGACCCGCTACGCGAACGGCTGGGCTGGATTGGATGCGGTCTATTCACGCTTGAACGGCGTTCACCTTCCGCAACATGCCAATTACTCGCCGTTGACCGTCCAGCCACAACAGGCCCCGGCAGGGATGGGAATTGACCCGGTTACGGGCTCGGTTACTTCCGGTAAGTCAACGTCTCCAGGTGGGCTGAAATCTCGCTCGGGTAAGATTGCTGAGCCAATTTTCCGCGATGCTCTTCAAACCTTCATGGCGCACACTCGACAAATGGAGCATTGGAAGGCATACGCCGAGCTTGTCAATGAAGCGCGGTCCGCTCTAGCCAATCGCGAAGTAGGCAACGCTGTTGAAGGCGCAACGAATGCGCAAGCTCGAACGGTGCTCAATAACTGGGTGGACTTCTTCGCTGAAGGCGGGACGCGGGACGCTGCGGCTTATTTGGCGCTTGTGCGCGGAATTGGCAAAGCTTCGGGCCGTGCTGCGGCTGGGATTCTGATTGGTAAAATCGGAACGGTGGCAATTCAGGTTACGCAACTTGCGGCGGCTGCCGCAAAGATCCCGTTCACGTCTTACGTTAAGCGGCTTTCAAAGCTAATGACTGGCAATCTTGGTTGGCGTGCCGCGATGCGCTCGGAGTATATCCAACGGCGTTTGAAGGAGATGCCCCCTATTGTGAGACAGTTAATGGAAGGGCTTGCGGCATCGAAGCCAAATAGGTTGAAGTATGAAGTCGCCAGAATCGGTCGCCTAATCTCCGGCTCTGATGCGTTATTTACGGCAGGCACATACGCCATTCTCTATGACTACCATATTGGGCAGGCATTCGGCCTTGGTCTCCGTGGCGCTGAAGCCGTGGCCTATGCTGAAAACGAGGCGCAAAGGGCAACAGATGACGTAGCGCAACCAACAAGGGCGGGCGCTCGCTCCATTCTCGAAAACCGTTCAACAAGCCCGTTCATGCGGCTGGCGTGGAATTTTGCATCTGACCAGCGTAAAAATCTTGGGCTAATGCTGGCGGCTGCAAAACCAGGCATGACAAAGCCTCGGTTCCTTCGCGCTGCCATGTTTGTGGTAGCGCTGAACTCCGGCATTTCCTGGCTGATTCGCTCGGCTTGGCGTGATGTTCGCGATGGTGGTGACGATGAACTCTTTGACGAAGACCACTGGAGCGCCAAACGCCTGGCTTTAGGCATCGGCACGGATTGGATGGGCGGCATTCCAATTTTCGGGCAACTCGGGCAAGGCGGGATTTATGCCATTGCTGGCGAATACCAGTCTGAGGGCAACATGTTCTCTAGCGTGGCGAGATCCGTGAACGGTTGGGAGCGGATGCTAAGCGGTGAGTCACAAGATACGCTGAAGGACATCGACTTGATTCTTTCCGGCCTCGCTCCGTTCAACGACACGATTTCGGCGGCGTCTAGCATGTCCCATCTGGCTCGCGACCTCAAAGATGTTTCGGTGAATTTCGTATCAGAATAACCTTGACCTTTCCGGCAGCGGTTCGCCGTGTTTGGTTATGGCGTTCGAGTCAGAAGTTTCGAGCATTGAATACGCGGGCAACGAGTCCACAAGTACGGGCTATCCTATCCCGTTCCCGTATCTCGACCCGTCACACATCGAAGTCGGAACTCTTGATGAGGACGACGCTTTTGTTGCGCTCGGTGCTGACGAGTTCACTGTCAACGAGGACGATGACGAAGTAACGACTGACCCCGCGATTGACTCGGCGGATACGCTCGTCATTCGGCGCACGTTGCCATTGACCCAGCCAACAGTTTACAATTCAAGTTCTCCCTTCCTTCCTGAGACTCACGAACAAGCCCTTGATCGGCTGGCAATGCAAATTCAGCAACTTGCCAGAGCCATCGACGGAGGCACGGCTACAACCTCAAGCCAGCTTGTCAGCCTATTTGCGGACGCTTCAGCGAGGGCAGCGGCGACACCTCCCCGCGTTGGCCACCTCGGCATTCAGTTGGACAACAACACGCTATGGCGCGGAACCTCGTTAACTGCCGGGGCATGGTCCCAAGTCAGCGGCGTATTCACCTTTGAACGACTCGCTCTCACCGGCGATCTGTCCGCGCAGACAATCTGGCTCGGTCATCTTCCAAGAGCTGGCACGTTGACCGGCATTCGCTTCTGTCTTGACTCTTATCAGATTGTCAAAAAGGCAACGGTGAACGTCCTCAAGAATGGCGCGAACGTTCTTTCTTCCGACCTCGAATTGACCACTGAAACCGTTCTGGCAACAAGCGGTTTTGCATCCACTGCCTTTGCTGCTGGCGACCGCATCGACGTGGAAATTGTCAGTCTCTCCGGTAGCGGTGATCCGCCTACCGGGCTTCAAGTAATCCTTATCTTTTCTGAACTATGAACGACTCACACGCTAACGCTGGACATGTGCCATTGACGGGCACTAATGAAATTGAAGCTGAACTTCAAGGCTTCACCCCTGTGAACGGTGACTTTGAAATCACAGCAATCACCCTCCCAACCTCTCGCGGCGGGCGCGGCTATCGTGGCGATGCAGCCTTTCTGGCAACTGTCAACTTCAAGGAAGGGGTCTATTACCCTATTCCCTGCACTGCCATTACTCCCGCAACTGGTGAGGCCATCGGCTGGAGAGACTAACCCTGCCATGCAACTAGGCTACGGCAATTCCCTGATTGGGCAAAACCGCCCGCGCAACTCGTTCGTCGGGGCGCTGGATGGGTTCACGACGGATTTGGCTGGGGCTTGGAGTGTCGCACGGCGGTTGGTAACAAGCTACACTGGCGCATTGATTCGCGTTCGTAGAGACTCGGATTCAGACGAACTTGATATTGGTTATCTGGCTAATGGGAGTCTGAACACAGCGGCGCTGCTTACGTTTGCGGGCGCTGGTAGTGCCTACGTCAAGACAGTTTACGACCAGAGCGGCGGGGGCGTTGACTATGTGCAGGCGACGGCAGGAAATCAGCCTCGCATTGTCGATACAGGGACTCTTGAAACGAATGAAGGCATTCCGGCGATGCGGTTTATTCCTGGCAGCGGAACGTATCTGACCACGAATACAACGCTGACGGCGATTTACCTTGCGACATCTGCCAAGCTGTCAACCAATCTCCCATACTGCGGCCTTTTGACTGCAACTACATCAAACCCTTTTTTGGGCGCGGATTCGTCTGCAAGCGCAAGGTATCCTTATGGCGTTGATTACTATGTTGACGGCGTAGACAAAACAGCAACTCAGACACCGTTTGGATTTGATACTCATGTTTTCTCTACGCTGCAAGGGGGACCCAATTCCCTCGATTTACGCTGGGGTTTAGATCGCGACTTCTTCGGTGGTCGCCACTTTGACGGCCCGGCCCATGAACAGGTGGTATATTCTGCCAATCCGTCAACATCTCGGACAGCAATTGAAACCGCTTTGATGAATCTCCTGGGCTTATGATTCGCTACGTTCCAACTTCTGGGTTGCCCGTTGCTGAGGCGCTTAGCGCGGCGCTGTGGGAGTTGTCCCGTCCCAAGTCTTTGCAGGGACCACATGACACTACAAAAATGTTTGGCGTTGTGAGTTGTCTTGATGGTTCTGTCTGGTTGGAGGCGCATACGACCTTTGACATTCATGTTCATCCTGACGCCGTGCTGAATGGGATTGCTGACGTGCTACAGCCATGGATTGACGACGGGGTTTTGCCAGCGGATACGAACGAAACTCTGGGCGCATTTATCGAGTCGAAGAGGGGTCAACGGTTGATTCCTTGGGAAGCCTTCCCTCAGTTTTTTAAAGATGCCAGCAAGTCACGTGATGAGTTGGTTTCCCTCGGCTTGCTTCCATCAAACCTGACGCCATGACGCCTGAACAACTCCTATTCTCCGGCCTTTCCGCTGTCACTGCTGCCCTGGTATGGACCAACATGCAGTTTTGGGCGCGGCTGTCTGCTGCTGAGAACACGATTCGGGAGTTGCGAATGGAGCTAGAGCTTTCAATCGGAGAAGCTGCGACACACAAGGCGAAGGCTGAGTTCTTTATGAACTGCCCGAAAAAGGATTGTCCGTTTCAAGTCAAACCTCATAAGGAATGACGCTTACCATTCTCCAGGATCAAGCGCCTCAAGCGCAAGTTGAGTCAGATGCTTCAGTTCCGCTGCGCTCTCCAGTTCGAGGGGTCGTCAGCATCGAGCGCCTTGGCCTCCATCATGGCAGCGGATCGCATCGAGTCCGCGCAGGCGGGCAACTCTTCGCAGCCAAGTCTGAAGCTGAAGCTCTTGGTGCAATGGTTCAGCACTTCGCCAAAGGCGGGGCCGTGGTCACCTTCCAATTTCTCTAACCCACAACCCACACACAACATGCAAATCGTAAACTTCATTGCAAATAACTGGCGGGATCTCGGCGCTGGTCTGGCTCTTGTTATCGGCGGGGCTCGCATCATCGTCAAGATTACACCGACACCAAAGGATGACAGTATTCTTGATTCTGTTGTCGGCTTTCTGAAGCACGTAGGTCTTCACATCGACAGTAAATAACCATTTGGCGGGAGAGGGCCGCAGTCGTGAGGCGCGGCAAGGGTTTCGGTTCTTTTCCCTCATCGTCCTCTCCCGCCTATCCTTTCCATGAAGTCTCTCGCTCTAGTCTTCGCTCTGGCCTGCTGCTCTTGCAGCACCAAGACGACAATCTCCCCAAAGGGTGACACGGTGAACAGCGGCTACGGCGTGAGAACCATTGTCACGTTCCACCCTGACGGGCGCAAGACCATTGAGACGATTCCGATCAATCCGATTGAAGCGGCTGTTGGCGGCGCGGCGTCTGCGATTGCGAGGGCGTTTCTACTTTCCAAGCCAGCGGAAAAATGACTCTGACTATCGACATTCTCACCGTTTTTTATGTCGTCGTGTTCGGCGGGATGGCGGTGCTTTTTGTTGCTTCAATGCTATGAATTTAACCTGGGCCATAGCTACTGAAACGATACCTCCTAAAATGATAGGTGACGTGCAACGCTTAGTGTCGAATGCCTGGGGCATCTGGGAAGAAGCCGTTCCGGCTCTACGCCCACAACAGATCATCAACCCTGTAGATGCTTGGTGTAGCATCGGTTTTGCTCCGCTGCCGCTTTACCCTGGGCGGATTGCTCAGCAGTCTATACGCGATGGAAAGCGCCCATTGATCGAGTTCGACCCGCGTGTTTCCTGGCGCTTTCGTTGGTGGCAAGGGCTGTTCAGTTTTAGTTATGTCGATTTTCTGCCGCTAGCTCTTCACGAAATCGGCCATGCCTTGGGGCTACCTCACAAAGAAAACCCTGGCTCGATTATGTGTTCTCGTCCGGTACTGCATTACGTCGATGATGTGAGCGCCCATCTTGTGCAATCAATCCTTCACACTTCTGCTGTATGAGCACCAAAGGTTTCGCTTCATCTTTCGCCGATCTCGCCGACGTCCGCGCTTTCAAGCGTGCTAAAGCCAAAGGCATGACAGACCAAGAGGCCTTTCGTTACGGGGACAACGGGATTGGTTGTTTCGGTGATGATGTCACTACGCTGAAGATCCCTTACGTTGCTGTGCCGCCTGACGATATGGTTGAGCGTTGGGGCAGCGTGAAGGCCGCAAAGCACAAGCCTGTTCTAGTCACGATCAACGGCGCAACCCATCGCTGCATTGTCGGCGACCGGATGCCGTGGAGAAAGAACATTCGCAATAAGGCCGTTATCGACCTGGCCCCAGGCGCTCAAGCGGCTTTCTGGCTGAAGCCTCCGTTCATGGTTCCTGCATCCTGGGTGTGGGCGTAGTGCTCAAGTAATGGTTCAGCGTCGTCTTGGTCGTTGTATGGCCTAGCGCTCTGCTCGCCTCCTTGATGCCCTCCAGGCGCGCAAGAACGGCGTCCTCTGTGAGTTTTGCGACGTCGTCCGCGTAGAGTCCTCGGAGTCGGTGCAATGGCTTTTTGGCGGTCCCGGTGAAAGGCTTGCACCACGCGGCAAGATCCCGCTCAAACCAGCGGTGTCGGTCGATGACTGGCGGCTCAACAATTGGGTTGGCCTTCGGCACGGCAAGCAACGCCTGAGCAAGTTCAGCGTCGATGACAACGGCGCGGTAATGCCTGCCCGTCTTGGTCAAGAACTCCCCTTCCCGGTCCCGCAGGTCAACGAATGCCTGCCCGTCGCGTTCTATGATCCATTCGCCCGTCGCCGCTTCAATCTCCGAACGTCGCAAGCCAGCGAATCGAGCTAGGCCGATAGCGAGCCACAAAGCGGAGCGTGGCAGTTTGCGCCATGCTTTGACCAGTTTGCTATCCTCGGCTGGCGGCGGTGGACTCCTGAGCACCGGCAACCAATCGACGGCGGTTAATCCTGGAGGCATCTTTACTCCCGCCTCTTCGTAAGCTGGGCGCAATCTGTCAATGAAGATGCTTGCAGCCATTCGGACCGCTGCGTTGTGCGCGATGTTCTCCCGGCGTCTGGTGGAAAGATCGAGCTTCCCACCGTGGCATATCCTCCAGTACTCCCGCCAGAGTTTCGGCGAAACGTCGGAGAGTCGAAGCTTGGAAAGCTCGGCACTGAATACCTTCCGGCAGATCACCCGAAGTCGGGACACGTTCAGCCTTGCAACGCGGTCACTGCACTTCTTGGGCAGGTCGAGATAAACGGCGGCGACATCCTCCAGGGTTTCGGCGCTGCGTTTGACGATCCGCTCTTTCTGACCTTCGAGCATTTGCACGGCGATCTGACGCGCTGCCGTGTAATCCGTCGTCCCGAGTCCAGAATCAAACGGGTGAGATTTAGATCGGCTTCGACAGCGCCAAACTCCGCCGCGTCCTTTGGTGAGGGTGTATCGCCTGCCTTCATACAGGACGAACTTGCGGGCGCTTGCGGACGTTTTGCGGTCACTGCCCCCTGGTTCTGCATTTCGTGCTGGCTTCGCATTCATTGCGCGAACATTGCGCGGAAGTTTCGCATTGCAAGGCTTGAAGTAGTGCCGGTGGTCGGACTCGAACCGACACGTTCTCTCGAACACAAGATTTTGAATCTAGCGCGAATCCCTTATTTTATCGACTCTGTAGCTTAATGCGGGCGCTGTGACGGGCGGTTGACCGTGGGTCTAAGTTTCGCCCATGAGAATCCTTTCCTCTATCATCTGGGGCATCGCTGGCCTTTTGGCGGGCGGCGGTGGCGCGGCGATCCTTTCCGGCCTTTCATTCATGCTGACGGGAATAGAACCACCGATTCAAGGCTTGCTCTTTTTCTCGCTTGTTGGCTGGGCTACTGGCGTTCGCTATGGCTGGCGCTCGTCGGCTCCGGTGGATTATCGGCGGGGCGTTCGGTGAACGCGCCGAACTTCCGTTGCAGCAAACGCCGCAAAGCCGCCGTTGCTGAACTAACTGTTAGCGGGATGAGGCACTACGATCATCGTTCGCGGTCGGAATGGCGTGAGCTTGCGAGCCTCGATGATGGCGGCAGCGGCGGCTAACCGTGTCGGGTAGCTGTTGGCGTGTTCCGGCGTGTAGGTGCGCGGAGGATCTCCATCTCCATCTGTCAGGTAGCAGTGGCGTCCGCGTGTATCCGGGAGCGCAACCGCGAACAATGCGGCGGACTTCAACAGAGTCCCGGCGTCGGTTTTTGGTGTATTCATAAAGGTAAAGTCAATTGCCCAACCTTGGCAGCTCTAGTCTTGGCGGCATTTTGGGCGTGGTGTTTGGCGTCGTGTCGAAGGTGGCAGCGCTGGCAGAGGGCGGCAAGGTTTTCGTCTGAGTTGTTGGCCGTGTCGTGGTCTAGGTGGGCGATGGTGAGGACAACGCGAGGGCGACGCTTCCGGCATGAGCAGCATTTACCCCGCTCGTCATAGATCGGCTCTTTGCAGCAGCGTTTCGGCAGATCCGCACCGTTCTCGACTATGCACCATTTGCAGCGGTTCGATTCACGGGCGAGGATTCGGGGGCGAATCTCCGTCTTCCAGTTTGCGGGGTAGTTGGACCAATCTACGGGCATGGCGTTATTTTGTCTTCAGCAATGCCTCGGCGGCTTTTGCGTCTTCATCTGACCACCATCCTTCTTCGCGTGCGAAAGTTGTGTCTGAATAGTTGATGACCGAAAGCATTTTCCTGGCGGCATCGGCAAGGGCGTCGCGTTCACGCTCCAGCTTGCGGGCAAAGTCTGACCAAAGATGATCGTGCGCCATTTCTGGCTTCCGTTGGTGTGCGTCTGTTTCTGGGGTGTCGCTCATGGTGATGGTTGGTTAGGTGTCGATATAGACGCGCCGAACAACGACCTTCGAGTTGCCGGAAACGTTTACAATCTGCACGTCTTCAGCGGTGTCGTAATCCCCAGCGGGATTCCTCACTTCTACTTCCATGTTGCCGTGTTTGGCGTGGAGTTCTTTGAGTTGTTCGATGAGTTTGATGATGCTCATAATTCAGTGTTGGTTAGGACAATGCTCGGTCATTCGCTTCAGCTAGTTGTTGCTCAAGTTCATATATGCGGTCTTTCAGCGGTTGAGTTTCCCCGTCAATGCACTTTTGGCATGGGTTCACTACAGCTTGTGGAGCGTTTCGATTGCGAGAGTTGCGAGTGTCGGTTTCGTTGCACATGTGAGCGCCACAGGAGCAGAACACTTCGAACTCGACATCAAGGGTAACTGACGTGGTTATTTCGATGTTGGTGAAAGTTGGCATAATTCAGCAGGTTAAGCCGCCATTGCGATTACAGCCTTAGCCGTCCATGTAGCGAGGCTAAAGGCGTCCGACACGGTAGCGCAGAACGCACTTCCGAACGATCCGTGAAATGGCCAGCGGGCTAAGCTGGCGAAGAGGATGAGTTTAACGGCTCCCTTTGCAATGGCGCCGAGAAAGTCGGCAAGGGTATCATATCCCTTGTCTTTCGCCATTTGTTCAAGGGCCTTCTTATCCTCCCTGGATACCCAGGTTTGAACACGGATTTTATTGGGGTCGCGTTTGTTTGGCATGGACGAAATGTAATAGGTGGGAGACCACCCGCAACAAAATAAATTAAAATAATTGAAAAAGTGTTTGACGGGTGGGAGTCCACCAGCAAGAGTTGCGGTGAGAGACCACCAACATTTACCCACAACAGAAACTACCATGCCTCAAGTCGTAGCCATCCTAAACAACGCCGAGCATAAGGCGCTCGCTCAACGAGCCAAACTAGAGCGGCGCTCGCTCGGGAACCAGTTAATCGCTGAAGCCTTTCTGAGCGCAGGCCGCGAAGTCCCCGAATACCTCAACAAGCCAGCGAAACGCGCCGTCAAGAAATCAGCCAAGGCAAAAGCATGAAACTTCATCGCGCCAAGTTTAGTCACCTGGAAAACCTAATCGCTGAGTGGTCGCAGTATGTCGAGCGCATGGAGTCGGAGATTCGCCGGCTTCGCTCTGCCGGAAGTCTAGCGGAACACTTCAAGATTGGCGCTCTTAGCTCCGGTCAAGCTGCACAAACCATCTGGCGCGAAATCAAAGCGGAACGCAAACGCTAACCATTTTCCTCTCGCCCGAAAGGGTCAACACCGGGCTGCACTCTATACGGCAATTGCAGACCAAGGAGCGCCGGGAGAGGAAACCTTTTCACTAATACTATGGAACTCGAATCACTACCATCATCACCGCCCTGGTTGCTCTGGGCCATCCTAATCGTCGTCATCATTGCTAGCCTACGGTTGGCCCGCGCCCTCACCGTCGATCTTTTCCGCTCCGACGAAGAAGAGCTTCAAGAATACCTTGACGAGCATTTTCCACCATCAAACCGCACACCAAAGAGCAACGGCAAAGGTCGCCTTTCCGGAAAGTTCCACCCATGAAACAAGAGCTGATCACCCTGGCCATGCAGGCCCTTCTTTTCTCGCCCGTGCTGTTCGTGCCGTTCTTCATCTGGCGCGACGAGCGGAAGCACAACTCAACCCGCAACACCCGCCGCAAATAATGACCGTTGAACCCGACGAAAAGGAAATCTGGTTGACCGTGCATGAAGTCGCCAAGGTGTGCAAGAAGTCGCTGCGGCAGGTTCAATATTACGCTGCGGCTAAACCTGGGGAGCGTGCGCTTCTTCAAACCTCTGGCGGTCGCCCGTCCGTCGTTCGCTTGGATCACTTCAAGAAGTTCTTGCGTCGGAAATTCCCGACTCGTCCAGAGTTCACCATCGCTGAACTCGATGCTCTTCGCGGCCCGCAAAAGCCTTCGATGATCTGGTGTCGCTCGCTGCATCTGGATCATTCGCACCTTGTCAGGCCCGATGGCACAACGGCTTGCAGTGGCGCAAGCAACGGCGTCAAGCTGCCTTACGGCGCGGCATGGATTCCCTGCGAAGCTGGCGACTACGGGCGGAAGTGCACGCGGTGCATGGGCCATGCTAGCGGATAGTTTCGACGACCGACCCGAACGAACGACGGGAGAACTCACTTGCTGGGTATGACATTACCGCCGCCAAGGGCAGTTCGTCGTTAAAACGCAAGTATCTGTGTCTGAGGCAGCTAGGACACAGCGCCAGCCTTCGGCGTAGCTAATGGGACCGAAACAGATTGTGAAGGCAATCGGTGACAGCTCGGAGAGACGGCCAATACAAGATGGGACTGGATGGAATCTATCGCAAGACGGTCCCTTTAAATGTCCACCTGATAGAGTCGAACGCCGGACACAAGGGCGTGACAGCCGGAGAGACGGCAATTTTTCCCTCAGCAGAAACAGACAACCCAACACGAAACGAAAATGCAAACCGCACTGTTTACACCCCCACAAAATCAACCTTCGGCACTTGTCCAGGTTGAAAGCTCTCGCGCAGTTCAAGAGGTTCAAGCGTCTCTTGTCATCGCGAAGAAATTCCCACGCGATCAACTCGCCGCGCTGGATCGCATCAAGACCGCTTGCCAACGCCCAACCCTAGCAAACGTTGCCGTTTACCAATATGGTCGCGGCGGTACTGACATTACCGGGCCGTCGATTCGTTTGGCTGAAGCCATCGCGCAACAGTGGGGTAATCTCACGTTTGGATTCACTGAGTTGGAGCAGGCTAACGGCTCGTCAACGTGTGAGGCGTTCTGTTGGGACTTGGAGACGAACACGAAGCGCAGCGTTACTTTCCAGGTTCCGCACGTTCGCTACTCGAAAAGCAAGGGTAATACCGCGCTTTCCGATCCTCGCGACATTTACGAACTGGTTGCCAACAACGCAAGCCGTCGCGTTCGCGCTTGCATCCTGGCAACCATCCCCGGTGATGTGGTCGAAGCCGCTCTTGAACAGTGCGACGAGACTATGCGGGCAACCGCTGACGTGTCGCCAGCCGCTCAAACGAAGATTGTGGAAGCCTTTGCTGGTTTCGGGGTAAGCAAGGCGCAAATCGAGAAGCGGATTCAACGCCGCATTGACGCTATCACGCCCGCTCAAGTCGTGGCACTGCGGAAGATTATCACCTCCATGAAGGACGGCATGAGCAAGGCGAACGAGTGGTTTGAAGAGATTGTTGAAGGCGCTAACGTGCCGAAGTCTGCGCCATCGAAGGTCAAGCAAGAGCCCGCGCCACAAGCCCCAATCGAGGCCGATTTCAAGCTTAACGAAACGCCTGTTTCTCTGCTCGATCAACTTGCCGACCGCATTGCTGCCAGTGGTTTTGGATGGCCTGCAATCGCTACGGAAGCTGAGCAGGGCGGCTTGTTCCTTGATCCTCGCATTCCTATCAATGAGCAGCCAGAGGACGTTCTTCGCGATGTTCTCGGCGCATTCGAGGCCATCGTTTCCAACCTCAAAAAATAAGACCATGACAACTGAACAACTCGAACAAATCATCAAAGAGGCTCCCGATCAAGTGACGGAGGTTCTTTCCGAACTTAGCCCGCACATTCGCGAAGCGGCAATCGTGTCGCTTGCTGCGAGTCAAGACAGCGAGAAGGCCAAGGCCGCGGTTTCCGTTGGCTTGACGCTTTCGATCAACCTTGCAACTTCCCCTGTGTCTTGGAAGCTCGAAGGCGCTGTGTCCGTGCGTCACAAGGTCGCCGGGGAAGATCAGGTTGCTGACCCTACGCCAGAGCTTGCGCCTGGGTTTGGCAAGGGGCGGAAGGTCAAGATCAAAATTGAAGATAGAAAGGTGGAAGAATAGCCATGTCCTGGAAAGATTTGAAGCCCCTTGGGCGGGCAACTGTTGGCACTAAATGCGGCTATGCACTCCGCAATGGCGGAGCGGGAAGGAAAAACTGCTCACTGGAAATTGTTATCTCCGCCGATGTTCTTCGCCGCTCTGGCTGGAAAGATGCCTCTTGGCTGAAGCTCCAGAGTGACGGCAAGATGATTCGTCTTGTCATCGTGACTGGCGCATCAAAAACCGCCCGCAAACTGCGGATCTCGCAAAGTGGGCGCGGCAACTGGTCGATTCCTGCGACTGGCGACATCGCCGATTTGTTTGGCGCAGAGGCCAAGGGCATGACGCCGCTGAACCTTGTAGAAGCAACCTCCGAGCATGTTTGCATGGAGTTCGTGGAAGGGGGTGAAGCATGAGCGCTTTCGATCACACAAAACCGTTCAAGACCCGCGATGGACAAAGCGTGGATTTGAAGATTAGCGATGGGCGCGGAGCATCTAAGTTATGGGGGTATCTTGGTGATAGGTTCATCTTGCGAGGATGGATGGAAGACGGTCGATACAGCATCAGTGGCGAGCACGCCCTTGACCTCGTAAACATCGAACCATGGACTCTTCCGCTCCCACCAGAAGGAATGCAATGGCATCGTGACGATTGGACGGAGGACATGCTTCCTGGTATCAAACGTCCGCTGTTGATTGGGGAAACAGGGACTTATGAGCGGCTGAATGATAATGGAGTCTGGGAAGATGGATTTGCTCCAGAAGTTCCAGCGCCGTATCTTGATGGAGGTTTTTACCGCACAGACCGCCCGCTTCCATCCGTTCCCAAGAAGGTCCCATTGACGTTCGAGTATGTCTCGAAGTTTGTCGGTGTGGAGTTCCGTTTGAATGAGTCGTGTGTTTATGGTTGGAGAATTATAAGTATAAATGGAGTGGATTTCCCTTGTGTTGGGCTTATGTCCTGGAGTGAATTGATGGCACATGAGTGGCGCTCATTCCAAAGCCCCGAATGGCAACCCTGCGAAATGGAGGTGAAGGTATGACCAACGACCCAAGACGCGGCCTCCCATCAGCCTCAGCAATGGACCGGCTCGAGGCTTGTCCTGCATCATTCCACGCATCGAAAGACTTGCCGGACGACAGCAGCGAAGATGCCGAAAGCGGAACGCGCATTCACAAGGCGCTCGAAACTGGCGACACGTCGGAGCTTTCGCCGGACGAACTGGACACGTTTGAGATGTGCCTGGATCAAAGGCAACAGATTGTCGAGGCGTGGTATGGCTCCGACCCTGGACACGGTGTCCTTGATCCGTTTTTAGAAGTCCGCCTTGGCTTAACTAATATCGGCGGAGTCGTTGAAGTCACCGACGAGACAACGGCAACGCTCCGATTCACCGGGCAAGCTGACGTTATCGCGCTCGATGGTAAACGGGGGCTGGTGATCGACTACAAGACCGGACGCGGCGACTATGAACACGCCACCGGGAACCGTCAATTGCTGGCACTGGCTGCGCTTGCTGCTCGCCGCTGGCGTCTTGACTCAGTGCGGGTTGCTATCGTGCAGCCCTGGGCCGGGAAACCGACCGTGGCGGACTTTGACGATCTCGGTATCGTTGACGCGCTGAACTGGCTTTCACGCACGCTCGAACGTGTCAAGGCTGCAACGCCTGAAGACCTGAACGCCGGGGAGCATTGCAAATGGTGCCGCGCAAAGGCTGTCTGCCCCGCATTCCGTGAAGCCGCGCTTGCACCAGTCAGCAACATGGCAATCAACCTTCCCGTTGATCCTGAAACGTCTAGGGCCGCATTGTTTGCAAGGGCGATGGAGTTAGCGCCGGAAAGTCTAGCGCGTCTTGTGCGTGGCTTGAAGCTTGTCGGCTGGTATCAGGCGGCGATTGAAGGCGCGGCGAGACTGCGGGCGGAATCGGACGTTGAGTTTCAGCAGTATTTCCGACTCGTTCCAGGTAACGAGGTTCGAGAGATCACCAACGCACAAGCAGCGTTTGAGTTTGCCGCGAAACATGGCGTTTCAACTTCAGCCTTTATGGATTGCGTGAAGGTGGGCGTTGGCGCTCTCGAAGGCGTTCTCCGCGAAGCCAGTGGCCCCAAGATCACTAAAAGCGGAGCACCACACAAGACGCAAAAGGCGATGTCATCAGACACAGCGAAAACGCTCGTCAACACCTTGGAGCAAGTCGGGGCGCTGAAGCTCCGGCAGAATGCGCCACAACTGGAAGCCGTGCCCTTGGCATTGGTGGACGAATAACCAACACACCCTACTCTCTCAATGAACCCAATTCAAAACGCCATTATTTGGCTTATCACCAAGGCCAGCGCCGATGAGGAACGAGCAGACGCACTGCATGAAAATCCCTCCCTTGCCAAGCTGCTGCGCGAAGACGCGGAAGCTGCACGGAAGTTGGCCAACTCACTTCAACCCTTATCTGGTCTATAAGCTATGGGTAAGCTATCCCTATCAATAGACTTATGCCAGCTTCAGGGTGCGCAGATTGTCACGTCAAAGTCAGGCACTCAATGCCTTGTACTCAACCTGAACGAAAGCCGCGCCAAGCTCTACAACAAGAAGGACGGAACCCTTGCGGTCTATCTTCGTCTAGAAGCTGTTAGATCTGACAAGCTGAGGAATGAGGATACTCATTTTGTGGTTGAGCCGACGACCAAAGAGGAACGCGAGGGCGGGCTGAAGTTGCCTATCATCGGCAATGGGCGCGAATACGTCAACGCTGTTGGACAGCCTCAACGGCAGCAACAGCAACCTCCGCGCCAACAACAACGCCAGCCTTCGCGCTATCAACCGCCACCGCCAGAGCATGAAGGGCAATGGGTGGGTGAAGATAACGAAGACATTCCGTTTTGATATGAGCACATCCCTTTTCCTGAAACTACTAGCCGCGAATCGGCTTCCTGAACCAACGCCGGAACATCGTTTTGACACTGCGCGAAAGTGGCGTTTTGATTTCGCGTTCATTGCGCACAAGGTGGCGCTTGAGGTTGAGGGCGGAATCTTTACCGGGGGTCGTCATACTCGCGGGAAAGGATTTCTAAACGATATGGAGAAATACAACGCCGCGGCTCTCCAGGGCTGGCGCGTGCTGCGGGTCACGCCCTCGACTCTTTGCACGTCCGCAACGTTCGACATGCTCAAGGTTGCCTTGGGTGATGTTATTGAGGGGCAGAAAATGCTTGACCTCAGCCATTGAGGTTCACCCGATCCATTCAACATCGTTGCACCCGATGAGTACGACTTTCAATCTTCCCCTCTCTATGCCGTCCTTTCGGGGACGGGGTGCACATAGAGAGGGATCTTTTTGCCAATGAGAATCCGCACCATCAAACCTGAGTTCTTTCTTCACGAAGCTTTGTTCGAGTTGGAGATTGAAACGAAACTGCCCATTCGCCTCGCCTTCATTGGGTTATGGTGCGCCGCGGATCGCGAAGGGCGTTTCAAGTGGGAGCCGCGGAAACTTGGAATCCAGATTTTGCCGTATGACGGCGCTGACTTCGCCCTTGTTCTCGATGCGCTCGAAAGTAGCGGGTTGATTTTGCGCTACGGGGAGGCTGGGGAATTTGGCTGTGTGGCGAATTTCTCCAAGCACCAATGTGTTAACATTCGAGAGGCAAAATCGTTGATTCCCCCGCCTCCTGAAAGCGCATGTGAAAGTACTGTGCATGCACGTGCAGGAAGTTCACACACGCTCAACGGTGTAAATCTTCCGCGTTCATTGCGTGAAACAGTCATTGCACGCGATGGCTGGAAGTGCCTTCGCTGTGGGTCTGAGGCAGATCTTACCGTTGACCATATTTTCCCCCGCAGCATGGGCGGAACGCACGCAATCACAAACCTGAGAACTCTTTGCAGGGCTTGTAATTCAAGGCGTCCAGTAGCGGGCGACGCTTTGATTCAGGATCTAGCTAGCGACGGACTTACGCTGAATGATATGCAAGTACTGTGCATGCACGTGAATGCACGTGGGGAAGGGAAGGGAAAGGAAGGGAACATGGAAGGGAAAGGAACAAGTACCCCCAAAGCCCCCAAGGGGGCCGCGTCTCTTTCGCCGGAACAAATCGAAGTCGGTTCTTGGTTTGGTCGTAGAGCCTCAACCGCATGGAGCGAGAAGGAAACGAAAGCATGGGTTAAGCTCTCACCTGATTCCGTGACTGAGGGAATCACCGTTCTCGCTGCTCCGTATCGAGCCAAGGTGAAATTCACGCGACAAGACCTCCAGACGCTTCTGAACAACTGGCTAGGGGAGATTGACCGCTGGCGCAATTGGGCGGCTCCTGCGGCCTCTGACGTGAAGCCGTTGGCCTCTGGTGAGGGTCTGTCATTCCTGGATGACCCGCAGGCCGTGTTTTTCGCTGAGGACCGGGAACGGGAATTGGCGATGAGTAACCAATCTTAACCAACACTGACGCCATGAAAACACAACCTCGCCTTCGCACGTCATACCGCTACCGCTGCCCTCATTGCGGTAAGGTAGTCACTCGGGAATGTGGAGACGAGCGCCCGAAGCAATGGCGGAAGTCATTCTGCGAAACGACGGGCAAGGATGCCCGCCTTCAACTCATGCCAGCTATTGACGAGGTGACCCGCACCGTGCGAGCGCTGAAACGTGCTGGACGCTGGCCAAACATTTAATCTCAATCAAAATTAAGCATGACCACACTCCCACCCATTAGCCCCGAAGATATGCGGAGCCTTCAGGAAGTCGCCGTTTCGTATCGCGCCCGAATGGCAGCACTCGAAGCAGAGAAAGCCACTATCCCGCAAAGCTCAACCGCTGAGCTTGTCGTTGAATCCCTGGAACGTGTCCAGGTCCGCAAGTGCGTTGACTGCGGCGAGCAGTTCGAGGCAGTCGGTTTGACGGCCTATTGCGATCCCTGCGGCATTCGGGTTGACGCTGAATCTGCGCTGCCTCCGGTGAAGAATCTCGACTCGTCCTGGCCGAAGTTACACGCTGGCAAGCTCCGCGAACTCCACGGCCCGGCGCTCAGGATGGGTGAGAAGCTTTCTTCACGGATGTTCGGCGATCGCGTCTGTGTATTGGCTGGCGACCGGGGACGGGGCAAAACTCAGATTGCAACGTTCATCGCTTACTCTCGGATCTGCAAGGGGCACGACTCGGGCATTTACTGCCGCGCCTGGGACATGGTGCGGCTTTGCTCTGGCTACGACAAGGAGGCGATTAAGTCGTTGCAGGCATTCCAGCGGGTTCCGTTTCTTTGCATCGATGAAGCGCATCGAATCGATCCAAAGCACATTCACGTTCTCGAGTCGGTGATTGACGCCCGGTACGCGAATCGTCGCCCCCTGATGGTGATTGGAAACTGGTTGACCGAGAAGGGGATGCTTGATGGCGAGAATGTATCTGGGCAGCATTTGCACGGCCTGGGGCCTACCATCATGGATCGGATCAACGAGCACACAGCGAATCGGACCGGGGGCGTTGTATGGTGTCGGTGGGAGAGTTACCGGGTTTGCGGGAACGGAAAGGATATGCCACGCCAATGAAGTCTCTGCCGCCATGCGATCACGACGAATGTCCGCCAACCAGATGTCTGGCGTTGGCATCATCCGGTTGTTCTGTGATGCGTTACCGCCTCGTCTTGAGCCATCCCGAATGGCCTCGCGAGACTCGCACCAAATGGCAGGATTCGCAGGACTTCACCAAGGCTCTCGCCAAAGCCAAAGAACTCGGAGTGACTGCCCGCGTCGAGTCACAGAACACCCAAGTTGACCAAAGGCCTTTGCAGTCTGTTAAAGCGACCTGTTCGGAGGTGGATAACCAGGGATGAAAGGGGTTAGCTGCAATCCTGTCCAATGCTTTTTAGTTATGAACTCAACCTTTGACATAGCGGTAATTAGTCCGCTCCATGACTTATGATCGACGGAAGTAAACCACTCGAAAACCCTCGTTATGAGCGGTTCGCGCTACTTGTTGCAAGCGGAGAAATGACGGCTTCCGCAGCTTATCGAGAGGCCGTCTCAAATCGAGGGACCGATAAAAATTCGTGGGAATCTGCGTCTAAATTAGCCGCCAAGGTAGCCCCAAGGATTGAGTTTCTGAAGGCTAAGGCAACTAAAAAGGCTGAACAGATCGCTGATGACGTCGTGATGTCGATGGTCGAGAAGCGGCTGATTGCTGCGGAAATTGCACGAAACAAGGACGAAAAGGCATCTGATAGAATCTCTGCCTGCAAGCTCGATAACGATCTAGCTGGCGACGGCTCCGAAGCGGCGGCTCAACTTTCAAGCGTCCAGGTTTTGGCGCAGATTATGGGGGTGGTGAAGTGAGCGGTGGCGTTAAAGATACTGAGAGGTTGGGTGCCGTGCCTGGTTCGGCTTCTGATGCTCCTCGGCATCCACACACTCGCTGGGAGTCCATAGGAGAACTCATGGTCGATCTGATGATGAATATCACTCCTCGCCCGTTCTGGATTCAGTTCGACCGCTACGCGACTAAGATCACCGACGAAAACAAAGACTCCGTAGGGCATGGATTACACTTAGCCCTTGAGTTCCAACTCGCTCGGGAGCCGAACACTGAGGCCAGCCGCGGCGAGCGATAGATTTCGATTACACGACCAGTCCGATTCGAGCCGTTGGACTGCGCCGTTTTGTTCGGCCTCGATTTCCATTTGATTTTATGAGCACGAAACCACAACGATGGATCATTCAGTTTACGGCTACGCGGGGCGATCAGACCGCCCGTGTGAAGATGGGAGCATTTGGCGAGACGCTTGCGCACGCAATCGCTTTTGTGATTGAGCACTGCAAAGGTCAGTATGATTCCATGACGGACTTTGCAGAGTGGCCGAACGCTTGAGCTATGCCAGCGCCGTCACTGACTCCGCTTCCTGCCAAGACGCTTACCGGCGCTTGGCATCAGCGATTTGTTCTGGGTGCGTTTGGCGCTCCGAAGATGCGCCAGCGCTACGGGCTGCAAATACGGAACAGGCTCCCGAGAGCCAGAAAGCCAGTCGTAAGCCGTGCTGCGGGGAATGCCTGGGAATGCGGCAATAAGATCGGCGGCAGTGAAGCCGGAAAGCTGTTGAGCAAATGTCATCACCGCCACTCTAAGCCGCGAATAAAATTCCGCAATGCGGAAAATAAAGCTTGCACTTGTCCGCATTGCGGACATGATACAGTCATGAAAGCAATCACACTTCTGCGCCACGTCTCTCTCTATCCAAGCCTGCTGCGCTTCCGCACTAAGGGCGAGATTCCGGCCTTGGGTTGGGGCGAGAAGGCTGTTAAGGTGGATTTCCGCCTGCTGGGTTATTGGTGGGTAATCAAATCAACCAGTGGGCTCAAGCTCAAAGATGGCAGCCAAATGCCAGTGCATGTCATGCACGCTCTAAGCGGTCAGATCGTCATGGGTCCGCGTGACATCGAGGCAGCAAAAGGAACCGCGCATGAAGAGGCATGGCGCGAAAGCATGGTCAGCGCCATCAATGCACGGGTGGGCGTCGAAGCATGAGCACCCCGAACGCCGCCACTCTGGCACGGGCGGCGCAAGGCGTCGATCCCGCGACAGAGTAGCTACCGCCCGTTGCCAGCAGTGGTCTTGTTCGACCCCGTATTTTGACCTCGAAAAGATTTCTGAAATAGTTGTTGCAAGCCAAGCCGCTTTGGTTATTCTTGAGTCGTAAAGAGAACCGAAACACACCATGAACTCAGAACTCCACTACGAAGAAACGACGGTCGAAGAACTCATCGAGCGCACAAACCGCAACGGCAATGTGGGAACGGTGCTTGTGAGCTTCCCCTTCAACGACTACCGCACGAGCCACGGCACGAAGACCTCCAGCCCCTCGCGCCACCTGAAACTCCTCACCGACAAACGCGGCGCACACGTCCGCTTCAACGGACTCAAGTGGGACATCACCGGAGTCAAGGCGCTGGTGAAAACGAATGAAGACGGCACGACCTACCGCCACCTGATGGTGACAACAATCAACGCTCGCTAACCCCCATGAACACAGCCATGAAACAACGACTGGAATCAGCCCGCAGCATGGGGCCGGAATACGCCGAGAGCGTGCAACGCTACCTCGCCAGCATCGGCAGCAAAGGCGGCAAGGCCACGAGCAAGGCCAAGGCGAAAGCAGCGAAGGTAAACGGCAAACTCGGCGGGCGTCCGAAGAAAGCGACGAAGGCCAAGAAGCGTCCGAGTAGTGGGTCGAACGAAAAAGCTGACCGATGACTGCCCGGAAACCAACTCTCGACGACACGCCGCGCACTGTGCCGCCAACGCCGCAACGAAACGGCGAGGCGGGGCAGTCATTCGTGTCCAGCGATTTGTTATGCGCCGGTAAAACTATCCTCTCACTTTTCGACTTCTCCGGTAACTGGTCGCGCCCCTACGCGGAAGCAGGCGCGAACGTCGTGCAACTCGACCTCAAGCATGGCGTGAACATCCTGGACATAGACTGCGCCTGGCTCTCCGAAAATGTCCTCGAACCGTTCGGCACAGTGGACGCGATACTCGCCGCGCCGCCCTGCACTGACTTCGCGGTGAGTGGGGCGAAGCACTGGCACAAGAAGGCGAATGAATCCGTGCTGCCTGGCTTCCCGAAGCAGGTGGACATCTCAATCGAACTCGCCAAGCAAGTCCTGCGCTGCATTGAATACCTGCAACCGGACTGGTGGGCGGTAGAGCAACCCGTCGGGCGACTCCACAAGCTGCTGCCCGAATTTGGAAAGCCCTGGTTCTGGCAGCCGTGGTGGTATGGCGACCCGTGGACGAAGAAAACGGCTCTCTACGGAAACTTCTGCCGCGACCTGCCGCGCAATGAAGTAACACCAATCCGCCACAAGTGGGGAAGCTGGATGATGCGACTCGGCGGAAAATCTGCGAAAACAAAAGAACTGCGGTCAACCACGCCGGAGGGCTTCTGCCGCGCCTTCTACGCGGCGAACAACTGGCAAACCAAAAAGAAACCATGAGCTACATCCTGAAATATCGCGAGCCAGGCAAACGGCCAAACACGGAACGATGGGCAAAACGCCCCGTCGAATCCACACGCGCCGCAATCGCCTGGATGAATGAGAACAAAAACAGGGCGTTCCTGCCTGCCTTTGTGGAGACGAACGCATGGAAACCCGAAACCGTCGCCATCCTCGGAGGCGTAGGCGCATAACAACCGTTAGACCGAAAAACCTGTGGACGAATCAGAAAATCCTAGCAGAAAACACTGAAATTCTAAAATACCATGAAACATTTAACCCGCATCGCCATCTTTCTCTGGCTGATAATCCGCTTCCCATTGAGCGTCATCTTGCTGGTTGCCTGCCTGATTGCGACTCCGATTCTATGGATTCAATTCCCTGTTCCTGTGCCGTGGTGGGCCTATGGTTTTGCAAGCATTGGCGCGCTTTTCTTTGCGGGGATGGGAGTCCTTATTTTAGTTTCGTTGTGCTGCCTTCCCTTTATTCTTGCAGATGAGGTTGCAAAAGCCTGGAGACGTTCCGACCCTTCGTCACGATGAAAAGACTTTTAGCCATTCTCGCCGCCCTTGCCCTTTGCGGTTGTTCGACGAACTACGCCGGTAGGACCTATATTGGATGGTGGCTATCAACTCGACAAGTTCCGTCTATTTCATTTCACCCATGAACGAAAACGAAGAACAAGCATTTGAAAAGCTTCTCGAACTCGTCAAGGATCGCGACTGGCGGCTGTCATCTGGCTTCTACTTGATCGAGTCCAAGCCAGACAACGACCCGAACGCACCGGGGCGCATTACTCCCTTCGTGATGCGTAAAGAGCAGGCGGAAGTTTTGGCGACTCGGCACACTCGGAACTTCCGGCCAAAGGCCCGCAAGCTAGGAATCTCGACAGTCCTTGTTCTCGCGAATGGCGATGAATGCCTTTGGACTCCTAACCTATTTGCGGCCATCATCGACAAGTCGGAAGGCGACGCTTTCGGCAAGCTCCAGATGTTCCGTTTTGCGTGGGAGAATGGACCTCGACACCCTAACTCAGGCATGGCGCAACTGTGGCGGTGGATTCACGCGGCCAATCCGCTCGTCGTCAACAATGACGGAGAAATGGCATGGGCGAACGGCTCCAGGTTTGAGGCTTCAACGTCTGTCACTGGGAATACTCCGAATCGGCTGCATGTCTCGGAGCTTGGCCCTATCGCGGCGCAGTTCCCAAAGAAGTCGCGTGAGATCCGGCGCGGCTCGATCAACGCGGTTCTACCTCACGATATCGTTGACATCGAAACGACGATGGAAGGCGGTCAGTTTGGCGTTTGTTGGGACTTCTGCGAACTGGCATTGTCCTCAGTGGGCAAGGAGCTTTCGCCTGTTGACTGGAAGTTTCACTTCTACCCTTGGTTTCGCCATCCATCTTATCGGATCGTAGGCGGGAAGCCTCGCAACGAGGAAGCACTAGATTATTTCGAGAAGCTTCGAGAGAATCACGGCATTGTTCTTGAAGATGAGCAGATGGCGTTTTGGGAGTCGAAGCGCCGGGAACAAGGCGACGACATCTGGCAGCAATATCCTTCAACCATCGAAGAGGCGACGCGGGCTGTTGTGGCTGGGCAGATCTACCCATTGCTTGCCAGCTATCGGCAGGCGGGCAGGGTGTGCGACTTTGAGCCAGAACTTGGGCAACCGTTGTACTGCTTCTTCGACTTGGGCGCATCTGACAACATGGCTGGATGGTTAATGCAGCCATGCGGAAAAGACTGGAACGCGATTGATTGGTGTGCTGGCGAGGGCGTCGGGGCGGAAGCCGTGGCTGAAGTGATTCGAGCATGGGAAAGGAAGTTTGGTCCGATGGCTGGCGTTTACATTCCTCACGATGCCAACATTACCGACAAGGGGAGCGGCAAGACTTACCTTTCCCAACTTCTAGCCTGCAAGATCAATCCTCGAATCGTTCACGTTGTGCCTCGAATCCCTGATGTGTGGATGGGCGTCAATGAGGTCCGTAAACGCCTTGGCCGCGTCTGGTGGAACTCGCGCACCGATAGGCCTGTCGTGACTCCTGACGGCGACAAGCTGCCCTCTGGCGTTGGTCGTCTGGAGAATTACCGGAAGGTCATCACGACGAGCGGGATTACCAAGTCGATACCGTTCAAGGATGGGGTTTGCGATCATACAGCGGACGCCCTGCGTACCTGGGCGGAGGCGGATAGCCTCAGCATGATTACAGCCGGAACGGTTGACGCTGCGCCTAGGTCTTCGCGGCCTGTAACGCAAATGCGGGCAATGATGGGACTGCGCGGGAGGGCTGGAATTTGACCCCCTGGCAAAAAGCCCTGGACCTCTACGCCATCACAGGCAACAACGACACCCTAGGCGCTGACGTGTGGCTCCATTTCCAGCACGGCTATGTTGTCGCCACCCCTGAAGCCTTTGCAATGGTCCGCCCGGTGTGGTCGCACTGGGAACGCTCAAAGTTGGATGACGTCACCCAGACGGACCATGAAGGCGATTGCTGGTACATCTGGTGTCTAACCGGCTCCCTTGCTGTGGCTGCATCATGGCTCCCCTGCCCCAAAAAATGGCTTGCGTTTGCTCGTCGTGGTTCGCCCCGTCTGGTGAGTTGGAACCGCCTAAGCCATGAAATCACCCGACAATTCCGCCGCAATCAAAGAGCAAAAAGCCGCTCGCCAGCAAAGCCAGAAGCAGTTTGAACTTCAAATGAGGATGATGAAGCAGCAGGCTGAAGCGGCCGGATCCATCAAAACCCCAACTTTCCGGCCTGCATCGCCACCGACACAAGCAAGCCCTGATGCTCTCGAAGCTGCGACGGAGCAAAAGCGGCGGGCAAAGCGGCGTTTCGGTGTGCAACGTACCGTGATGCGCGGTGAAGGGAAACTTGGCTCAACCCCTAGCCTGGGAGGCGCAAAGCCAGCATGACCGGCGAGGAAATCGTCAAGCTCAACGACCAGATGCGGACAGACGTATCTGGCATGGTTAGCCTGTGGGATGAATGCGGGGCAATGTGCCTAACTCGCAAGCTCTCCGTCATCACAAACGCTTACGGAAACGGAACGGCTTCAACGCAAGGCTACACGCCAGACCAAAGGCTTTTGAACTCGGCAGCGATTCGAGCCAATGAAGCTTTGGCGGCTGGCTGCGTTTCGTGGATCGTTCCAAGTGATTCGCAATGGTTCACGTGGAAGCCAGCGCCGCAACTCCAAGGTAAAGCTGCGGTTGAAGACTGGCTTGCTCAATGCTCCGAAATCGCGACGGCTTACCTTGCATCGAGTAACTTTTACAATCGGGTGCATGAAGCGTTTGCGGACTGGTCAACGTTTGGCATTAGCTCGTTGTCAGTGCGTGAAGGGAAGCGGCACCCCCTGCATTGTCACACTCATGATTGCGGCTCTTACACCGTGGCTGAGGACGATGAGCTCTATGTGCATCGCTGGTTCCGCGAGGTCCAATGGACTGCCGACCAAGCGAGGGCTCGTTTTGGCGATGATCGCCTTCCTGAGCGTGTGAGGCAGCATATCGCAAGCGGGAAACTGAACGAGAAAGAGAAGTATCTTCACGCGATCTATCCACGCGAATTGAAGGATCGCAACCCGGCAGGTGGTCCGCTTGGGATGCCTTGGGCATCGTGTTACATTCACATTGACAGCAAATTGAAGATTGAAGAAGGCGGCTTTGAAGAGTTGCCGATGTTCGTATCTCGATACTTCCGTTGGACGGAGCAAAGCCCGTACGGTGCAAGCCCGGCAATGCTGGCTCTTTCTGAGATCCGCGGCGTGAACTATCTCGAATTGCTTATGGCGACGCTAGGCGAGGTCACCGTCAATCCTCGCGTTCTAGTTCCTGAAGGCATGGAGTCGGTCCCTGATCTTCGAGCGGGCGGCATTACGATCATGCCAATGGGCGGCGAAAGACCGTCGGAATGGATGACAGGCGGGCAATTTAACGTGGGCCTTGAACTCATTAAGCGCAAAGAATACGCAATCCAGGAAGCGTTTCACTTCTCGCTGTTTCAGCAGTTCCAACAGATTGAGCGGCAGATTACGGCGCAAGAAGTGCGGGCGCGTGAGGCTGAAAAGCTGGCTCGCTTTTCCCCTGCGTTCTCTGGCCTGACTTCAGAGTTTATCAACCCGCTTCTTGAGCGCGTTTTTCAATTGCTTTACCGTGCTGGACTGCTCCCAACGGCTCCGCAAGAGGCTGTTATTCAAACTCCAGGCGGTCCGATCATTGCCTTTCCTCGCACGGTCCACACGTCAAGGATGGCGCTGGCTCTCCAGTCGTTGAAGAAAACAGCGATGTCGAACGCGCTCGAACTCTTCTTGCCGCTCTCGCAATTGAAGCCGGACGTGTTTGATAACCTCGACTCTGATGCGGCGTTCCGTGATTTGAGCCGCTCTGACGGGATGCCAGCGAATTACTTGCTCGATGAAGAGCAGGTTGTTTCTCTTCGTGAGGCTCGGCAGAAGGCGGAGCAGCAAGCGCAAATGGCGGAAATGGCAATGCAGGCGGCTAAATCACCTGCGCTTGTGGAGGCGATGCAATGAGCTTCGAGCAGGACATAATCAAGACGCCACAAGACCGCGTTGATTTTGAAGCGCTTTGCAAATCCACGTTCAACTGCCCAAGTGGTCGCGCTCTGTTGCGCATCCTCTGTCAAGCCAGACACCCGATGGACCAAACGCCGGGACGCTCCGACCATTACCGGGGCAACTGCGAAGTCGTGGCGGCTCTGTGGCGCTATGGCTCTGAAGAATTTTCACCTCCTGAAATGGTGGATAAACCCAACAAACCAACACAATGAAGATCGAAATCGAAGGGGCCGTCATCCTCAAAGACGGCGAGCAAATCGGCACGATTGACGGCGATACCGCCGCGATGAATGCCGCAACTCCGCCCGCCATCAAAGGCAAGATCAACGAGGTCGCTGGACGCAAGCTGACCTTCACGGTTGGCGAGTCTGACCCCGTTGAAGAGAAAGCGGAAACGCCAGCGCCAGCCAAGAAAGCGCCAGACCCGAAGAACCCTTACAACGTCCCGGCTGGGCAAGACCCACGTTTCGGAACGAAGACACCGAAAGGAGGTAAGGCGTGAACCTTTTCTCATGGAATCGCGGCCCTTTCCGCGAAGGTGACCCTGGTGATGGCGGCAA
>ERZ650311.190-NODE-190-length-41794-cov-11.267064_pt1 | contig 41794 bp, 33 predicted proteins | sample MGYA00376247_ERZ650311 | MGnify/ENA primary metagenome ERZ650311 (study PRJEB26733, sample SAMN07839324) | wastewater metagenome | biome: small river; feature: stream; material: water | place: USA: North Carolina | collected 2016-07-28 ...
GGTACCAGAATCAGGAACTCCAGCGGCAGTGGGTTATGCGCAAGGCGCGAACATTCCGTTTGCGCAAGGTTTAGTAAAGAATGCATATGTCGGACGAACTTTTATTCAACCATCACAAACTTTGCGCCAACTCGGTATTCGGTTGAAGCTAAACCCACTTCGTGAAGAAATTGCTGGTAAAAGAATCATCGTGGTTGATGATTCCATCGTCCGCGGAAATACCCAACGCGCAATTGTTCGAATGTTGCGCGAAGCCGGTGCACTCGAAGTGCATGTGCGAATTTCAAGTCCACCAGTTATGTGGCCATGTTTTTATGGAATTGACTTTGCAACTCGAGCGGAATTGATCGCTACCGGTCTCGGTGTTGAAGACGTGCGCAAATCAATCGGCGCAGACACACTTGGCTATCTGTCTAAAGAGGGAATGATTGAAGCCACCGCTCAAAAGGAATCTTCTCTCTGCACCGCATGCTTCACGGGTCAGTATCCGATCGAACTTCCAACCGCAGACCGTTTGGGAAAGAATCTGCTCGAGCGTGATTCAGACCCAGCCGCATGTAACCCTGGCCCTGACTCAGAGCTTGACGCTATGGTCACCGACGCAGAAAAGAACGCATGACCGAGAACGCCTACGCCAAAGCCGGAGTCGACACCGAAGCCGGTGACCTCGCCGTTGAGTTGATGAAGCGCTCGGTGGCAGCAACCCACAACGACCTAGTTTTCGGGGGGCTCGGCGGCTTTGCCGGAATGATGGACGTTTCGTTTATCAAGAACTACCAGCAGCCACTTCTGGCAACCTCCACCGATGGCGTTGGCACCAAGGTTGCCATCGCGCAAGCCATCGACAAGCACGACACCATCGGCCAGGACCTGGTGGGTATGGTCGTGGACGACATCGTGGTCACCGGCGCTCGCAGCCTCTTCATGACCGACTACATCGCCTGCGGCAAGGTGGTTCCCCAGCGCATCGCTGACATCGTTCGTGGCATCGCCGAAGCCTGTTCTGCTGTTGATGTGGCACTTGTCGGTGGCGAGACCGCCGAGCACCCTGGTCTGCTGCACCCAGATGAGTACGACGTTGCAGGCGCGGCAACCGGTGTTGTGGACGCTTCAAAGTTGCTCTCGGCGGATCGAGTGCAGGTGGGCGACGTCGTTCTGGGACTCGAGGCATCGGGCTTCCACTCGAACGGCTACTCGCTGGTGCGCAAGATCGTTGCGGACAGCAAGTTGGACTACACCAAGACCGTTTCTGAGTTCGGCTCGGTAAGCCTCGGTGAGGTTCTGCTTACCCCGACTCGCCTCTACACCCGAGTGCTCAACCAGCTGCTTGAATCCGAACTGGGTTCGCAGGTTCACGCCATGAGCCACATCACCGGTGGTGGAATCGCGGCCAACCTCTCGCGCATCCTTCCGGACTACGTGACTCTGGACGTGGAACGCAGCACTTGGCGACCACAGGACATGTTCCAGGTTCTTGCTGGTTGGGGCGGCTACGACCTCAAGTCGCTGGAGAGCACCTGGAACCTCGGACTTGGATTTGCGGTTGTGGTTCGCGGCTCGGCTGCGGAGGCAATTTCCGCGCAGTTGAACGCAGCCGGAGTCAAGACCTGGCAGCTGGGTATCATCGAGTCCACCGCCTGCGACCTCGATGCCATGGGATACACCTATGAGGCCAAGGGCGTTCGTGGTGGCGGAGTTCGTCTGGTTGGCGACTACGCCAAGTAAGCATTACAAAAAGAGTGGGTGCCGTTGGCACCCACTCTTTTCTTAAGCCATTTGCCATTTGCGGCGATGAATCAGTGACGCGCGATCCATCCCAGCATGCTGTTCATGGTCTCGACCACTTCTGGGCAGTCTTCCGGGATGCGGTTGATGTGCGCATGGGGAACCCCTGGCTGGTAGCTAACCTCTACGTCGATGCCCGCGGCGGCTAGGTCCGCGGCATACTTCTCGCCCGAAGCTCGAAGCCCGTCGTACTGGCAGTTAATGATTTGGGTAGCCGGCAGACCCTTGAAGTCTTTAACGTCTCCCGCCCACCACCAGTCCGGAGATCCCGCTGGATTGCTACCGAGGCGTTGGTGCAAACCGGTGATTTCCTTGTTGTCGATAATCCACGGCCACTGACTGATGTCCTCCGCCAGCTCTTGGCTGGGTTCCGGAATCACTCGGTGCAGGACCGGGCAGTTAAGAAGTTGGCCAGCTAGCTTCGGGTTGCCGCTGTTGCGGTCCAGGGTTGCGACTACTGCAGCGAGAGCACCGCCGGCGCTGATGCCACCGACAAAGATTCGGTTTACATCAACCTCGGCTGGGTTCAGGTTTTTCAAAACGTACTGAAGCGCGTTGTATCCGTCTTCCAGTGGCAGCGGGAAAGCCAGCCCGGAGCCCGGAGCAATCTTGGTGTAGTCATAGTTGAAAACATTGATGTGACCGCGGTCGGCAAGTTCCAGCGAGAAGACGTGTCCTTCGATGATGTTGTAGTCGCCCATTTCGTAACCACCACCGTGGAACCAGATCAGCAGCGGCTGTGGCCCGGTAGCCTTTGGGCTGCGGTACCAGCGACCCTTGGTCCAGCGGTCGTTGCTGCGGAAGTTGACGTCGCGGGTAATGACCTCGGGGCCGACGTATTCATGCAGCGGTGCGTTGAACTTGGCAAAACGTTCGCCTATTGGCAGTGACTCATCCGTGAGGTATTTCAGTCCATCGGCGAAGAGTTTCGATACAGGCATGTTGACTTCCTAGTTTCTGGATATGGGTTTAGCCTAAGTGGTTTTTCATGAAGCGCACCATGTGGTTGATGGTGTTATCGCAGCCCGGAAGTTCGGCCGGGATCTTGTTCAGGTGACCGTGCATTGCACCCAGCTCGGTGTAACCCTCTACGCTCACTCCCGCTCTGCCCAGGTCGGCGGCATACGCCTCACCGCTGGCCTGCAGGTTGTCGTATTCGCTGTTGATGATCAGGTGGTCCGGCAGCCCGGCAAGGTCCGCTGCGTTGGCCGGGAAGTCGTGTCCCGTTGCCTCGGCGATGGTCTTGCCCATCACGGTTTCGTTCAGGTTTTTCATCCAACCGCGATCGAATAACAAGATTTCGGGCACCTCCGCCATGCGCTCCAGAATCCAAGGCTGATATGGCGGTAACTCCGCGTGGCAGACCGGATAAATGAGAAGGGCACCCCTCACCTGCTCTAGGCCTCGGTCACGAAGGATCTGAACGGTGGATCCTGCTAGGCAACCGCCCGCACTGGCACCACCGGTGAAGACTTCGGCCCCCACACCGAGTGCGACACGGTTTGCCTGAACCCACGAAATCGCCGCAACCGCGTCATCCTGAGGTGCAGGAAAAGTGACCCCGTTGTTGCAGAGTCGGTAATCCACCGAGATGACAAGCGCGCGGGCTCGATGGGCAATCTCGCGCGAAACCAGATCGGCCTCGGGCATATCAAGATCCCCACCGATGAAGGCGCCACCGTGGAACCAGATCAGTGCGGGCAGTTTCTCGCCCTCGGTGTTACTTGGTCGATAGCTTCGTGCAGGGATTGTGACCTTGCCAGGAATCGAGATGTCGTGAACCACAACCGGCGGTGAACTGTAAGCGACCGTAGGCGCGAAGAATGGCCCCAGCGAGGCCCAGTCACCCGGGACGGCGCCCTCTAATAGGTGCAGTCGATCGCTGTAGAGCTTGTCCATTGGCATAAGAAACTCCTCCGTCTGTTGCCTACGCTACGGCAGGAAAAGCAAATGGAGGCATCAGATAACCGATACCTCCGTTTGCTAGTTCAATACCCCGCTAGCGCCTCTCGCTCAGGCGCTCCAGGATCTTCACGTGATCCGGAGTGAGTTCCTCCAGCGAGTTCACGCCCAGTAGCTTCATGGTGCGGATGATTTCGCTGCGCAGAATGTCGATGGTGCGATCAACGCCTTCGCGACCGCCCGCCATCAAGCCGTATAGATAGGCGCGACCGATCAGGGTGAAGGTTGCACCCTTGGCGATACAGGCGACAATGTCCTGACCGTGCATGATGCCGGTGTCTACCCACACCTCGGCGTCTTTACCCACGGCCTTGACTGTCTGGGGTAGCAGGTGGAATGGAATTGGGGCACGGTCCAGCTGACGGCCACCATGGTTGGAGAGCAGTACCGCATCGGCACCCAGCTTCACCGAGCGCTTCGCGTCTTCAACGTTTTGGATGCCCTTGACAACCAGCTTGCCCTTCCACTGGTCTCGAATCCACTTCAGGTCGTCGAAGTCGACGGTTGGATCAAACATGCTGTCCAGGAGTTCGGCAACTGTTCCATTCCACTGTCCGAGCGATGCAAACTTCAACGGATCGGTGGTTAGGAAGTTGATCCACCATTCCGGACGAGGCAATGCGTCAATAACGGTGCCCAAAGTTAGTGCTGGTGGAATAGTCATACCGTTGCGCTTATCGCGCAGGCGGGCACCGGCGACCGGGACGTCGACGGTCAGCTGCAGGGTTTCGAATCCCGCCTTCCAAGCGCGGTCAACCAATTCCATGCTGCGGTCGCGGTCTTTCCACATGTACAGCTGGAACATGTTGCGTCCATTCGGTGCGGCGGCCGCAACTTCCTCGATGCTTCGGGTGCCCATGGTGGAGAGCGAGAACGGAATGCCCGCGGCCTCGGCTGCCTGCGAACCCGCAATCTCACCCTCGGTGTGCATCATTCGAGTGAAGCCGGTTGGCGCGATACCAAATGGCAGAGCGCTGCGCTGACCGAGCACCTCAATCGAGGTGTCGGCGTTAGCAACGTTGCGAAGAATCGATGGGTTCCACTCGATGTCCTCGAAAGCCTGGCGAGCGCGAGCCAGCGAAATCTCCTGGTCGGCCGAGCCATCGGTGTAGTCAAATGGCGCGGTCGGCGTCCGGCGCTTCGCGATCTCGCGCAGCTCGTAGATGTTGTAGGCCTGGTTAAGTCTGGCCTGACGCCCCACCTGAGGCTTCTTGAAGACCATCAGCTCTGCTAGGTCTTTCGGGTTAGGAAAGCGACGTTTGATATTGCCCATTTTTATCTCGTTTTCTAGCGCGCAATCAGCGGGTTGTTCAAAAGGAAGCTGTGTCGACCGTGACCAAATATCTGACCCTTTTCTGCCGCGGCAGCGTTGACGATTAGCGCGGTGTTAGCGCTTCCCAGCACGTTGAAAGTTGCGGTCACGCCGAACGGAATATCCATTTCGCCGACCAGGTTGCCGTCGCGAATCTCCCACTCCAGCGCTATTTCGCCGTAACCGGTCTGGAGTGAAGTCTTGCTGCTGGTGAGGTTGGCGTGTGGCCTCGGCGCAATCACGACTTCGCTGTAACCGGGAGCGGTCGGGGTGATGCCACCGAGGTTTCGGTAGATCCAGTCGACCACGGCACCGTAGGCGTAGTGGTTGAAACTAATCATGCCGTCGCCGGCACCCTCGGAATTGTTGGCGAGTCCGCCGCCGTTGATGTCGCCATCCGGCTTGATTCCATCCCAACGTTCCCAAATCGTGGTTGCACCCTTGGTGATTGGGTAGAGCCAGGAAGGCATCTGCTCACGGAGCAGCATCAGGAAGGCCTCATCCAGGTGTCCGTTGCGACTCATGGCATCCAAAATCACCGGGGTGCCCAAGAAGCCTGTGGAGATTCGACCAGCTGTGTCGCGAACGCCGGCGGCGAGACTGGCGGCGATGCGCTCGCGCTCGTCGGCCGGCGCCAGGTCGAACTCAAGCAGAATAGCCGCACCGGTTGGAGTTGCCGCTGCTGCCTCACCCAGTTCGTTCCAGATGACTTCAGCCACCTTGGAGCGCAGTTCGCGCAGGCGCTGCCCCTCGGCCGGATCGCCGACCAGATCCTCGGTGGCAGCCATGATGTCTAGCGAATGCACGTGGTAGGCGTTGGACATGAACTGCCCACTCACCTTGGCGTCCCAGGGCTTACCCTCGGCGGCGTCTGGGTCAAGCCAGTCGCCTAGCTGCATGCGTGGCGGTATCAGCAGACCCTCGTGGTCCGCCGTGTTGTGTGCTACCCAGGCGCGCATCGACTCGAGTTGATCAATCAAAAGCTGCTTGTCGCCGAAGCGCTCGTAGATGCTCCACGGAATCACGGTGGCAGCGTCAGACCAACCGGCCTCACCGTAAGGGGCATAGAAAAAGTGATTCTCGTCGATGGTAGGGCTCAGGATGTCCGGAACCACCATCGGAACCTTCCCGCCGAGTTTGCGTTGCTCAATCTCAAGGTCGTGCAGCCAGGTTCGGAAGAACGCGACGCCGTCCACCAGAGAGTGCGCGGCGTAAACGAATGCCTGGGCATCTCCGGTCCAGCCCAGTCGCTCGTCGCGCTGCGGGCAGTCGGTCGGAATTGAGACGAAGTTGTCGCGCAGGCTCCAGAAGGTGTTGCTAACCAACTTGTTGATCCCCGGGTGCGAGGTCTCGATCTGACCGCGAACCGAGTTGTCGGAGCTGATTGCGACGCCAGTAACCGACAGGATTTCGACGCCACCTTCAGCTATCAGATCGGCGTACTGGAAACCGTGGAAGGTTTGCTTTGGTTGGAGTTCGTACTCACCCTCGGCGTTGAACATCCAGCTGTCAGTGGCCCGGGCGTGACGCAGCGGCTGAGTGTGCAGGTCCCCGTTCGGCTGCAGAATCTCAGCGTGCTTTGCGGTCAGCTTGCTACCCGCGGTCGCCTTGACCTTGATCTTCAACCAACCCGAAATGTTTTGGGTCACGTTGACCCTGGTGTTACCCCCGTGCTGGCTAATCTCGGGGGTGAAATCCTGGACCACCCGAACCGGTGCCGCGTAGCGAGGTTCAATTACGCTCTTGTTTAGAGGGTGAATAGTCGCCGGCTTCCAGTGACCTTTGGGGTTGGTTGCGGTTTCGAATCCTGGCTTGCACCAGGCCGGCTGAACGAAGTCGAAGTCGAAATCGGTGCCGTCGTAAATGCTGGCAAAGCGCACTCCACCCTGGCCGACCATCCAGCTGTCATTGGTTTCGATGCGCTGCTTGGTTCCATCGGTGTAGAAAATCTCCAGCTGACCAAGGAACGCGGTCTGTTGACCGTAATTTCCGGTCTGGTTGGTGAACCCAAATTTGCCGCGGAACCAACCGTCGCAAAGCAGCACTCCCCAGGCATTGCTTCCCTGCTGGAGGTGCTCGGTTACGTCGTGGGTTACCAACAGTAGACGCTCGTTGTAAGGGGTCCAGCCCGGGGCCAACACCTCGTCGCCCACTCGCTTGCCATTCAACATGAGGTCGAAGGTGCCGTGCGCGGTTGCGTAGAGACGGGCGTGTGAAATTGGTTTCTCGATTGTGAACTCGGTGCGCAGCAATGCTGGGACATCGGTTGGCTTGGACTGGTCACCGATAGCTGACGCCCAGATTTCCATGCCCCCGAGAAGACCGACCTCGTGGCGGATGATGTTGGACCACTGCGACCAGCCCTGCTCGTTCTGCACTCTCGCGCGGTAATAGCGAACCGTGCGGCTGACCATGTTGCCACCCGGTGCAGTGACGAACTGGCTGCCGGCGCCAGCAACTTGGCGGCTTGCTAGAACTGCCTCGAACTCGGGGGTCTCAGCGGCTTGAAGCTCGGCGGCAAGCTGGGTGGTTCCCGTGGTGGCGTTGGAAACCTTCCAACTCAGCAGGGGAGCGCGACCTGGAAGGCCAATCAGGTCTTCGGGGAATTCGCTGGTCAGGGTGACGTTTGTCATCGCTGCTTGTCCGATCGCTTGTTTTGTGGTGGTTCAAAGGTAATCAGGTTTGAGGTCTGTCGGATGAATTCGCGCTGGGCATCGAGTGACGCCGGAGCGGCACCGTGGGCACCCGCCTGCGTCAGCAGGTTTCCGAGGGCGGTGGCTTCGACCGGTCCGGCAATCACGGGAATGCCGGTCGTGTTGGCCGTCAACTGGCACAGCAAGGCATTCTGACTGCCGCCACCAACCACGTTCAGGCGGTGGATTTCTTTGCCAGTCACCGCCTCGAATCCTCGAACGGCATCGGCATAGGCATCGGCCAGGGAATCCAAGATCACCCGAACGATTCCGGCGGGATCCTGAGGGGGTGGAAAACCGCGCCGCAGCAACTGGGTGCGGATCTTGCCCGGCATGTCGCCTGGGGCTAGAAACTCCGCGTCATTCACGTCGATTCGCGCCGGTGACTCGATCCTCGAAGCCTCGGTTAGGAGGGCAACCAGATCGCTCTGCTCACCATTCGCTTTGAAGTCAGCGATGCTCTGCTGCAGCAGCCAAAGCCCGCTTAGATTTTTGAGGAATCGAATTCGATTTTCAACGCCCAACTCATTTGTGAAGTTTTGCTGTTTTGCCGGAACGGTTAGTACCGGAGCCGGCAGTTCAAGCCCCAAAAGGCTCCAGGTACCGCTCGAAAGATATGCGGATCCAGCCTCAATCGGCGCTCCCGCTACCGCGGATGCGGTGTCGTGGGTTCCAACTACGGTGACCACTGTATTGGCCAGGCCGGGAATGCCTGCGAACTCGGGAAGCAGACCGCCAATCACGGTGCCGGCATCAACTAGCTCGGTGAAAATGCGACGCGGGAATCCCAGCTTGTCGATCAGATTCCAGTTCCACTCGTGATCCACTGCGCCTAGCAGTCCGGTGGTGCTGGCGTTCGTGCGCTCGGTGACCGCCTTTCCGGTCAGCCAATGCGTCAGAAGATCTGGCATCAGCAACAGGGCGCGGGCGCGGGTGATGTCCTCGGGCTGTTGAGCCGCGTTGGCCGCCAGCTGGTAAATCGTATTGAAAGGCTGGAACTGCAGGCCGTTCGCCGCGAACTGCTCCTCGGGGGAGACCTCGCGGTCCACGATGGCTACCCCCAGGTGGTTGCGTTCATCGCGGTAGTGACGAGGCTGCGCGATTAGACCTCCGTCGCAATCCAGCAAGCCGTAGTCCACCGCCCAGGTGTCCACACCGAGGCTGGTAACCTCGAGGCCCAGCTCCTCGGAATACCGACCCAAGGCTGCCAATCCCGAGGAGATTTCCCGCTGCAGTGCCGGGTAGTCCCAGTAAAAACCGTCGGCGTGAGTCACTGGTTCGTTGGCAAACCGATGCACCTCGTGCATCTCCAACTTTCCGTCACCGATGACGCCAGCAATTACCCGCCCCGAGGAAGCCCCGAGGTCGATTGCACCGAACAGTTTGATCATGATTCTGCTATCGGAGGAAGGCTGCTGCCACACCAGCGTCGACTGGGATGTGCAGTCCGGTGGTGTGAGTGAGGTCGCCACCGGTAATGGCAATCACAGCGTTGGCAACGTGCTCCGGCAGGACTTCACGCTTCAGGAGCGTGCGCTGTGCATAGTACTTGCCCAACTCCTGCTCTTCCACGCCGTAGACCTTGGCGCGCGAGGCGCCCCAGCCGCCGGCGAAGATGCCCGAGCCGCGAACTACGCCATCCGGATTGATGCCGTTGACGCGAATCTGGTGCTCTCCCAACTCGGCAGCCAGCAGGCGAACCTGGTGAGCCTGGTCTGCCTTGGTGGCACTGTATGCGATGTTGTTTGGTCCGGCAAACACCGAGTTCTTGGAGGCGATGTAGATGATATCCCCACCCATCTCTTGCTCGATCATCAGGCGGGCGGCCTCGCGGGCAACCAGGAACGAACCACGAGCCATGACGTTGTGCTGCAGGTCCCAGTCCGCCTGAGTCGTCTCCAGCAATGGCTTCGAGAGGCTGAGTCCGGCGTTGTTTACGATTAGGTCCACACCACCGAAGGCCAGAACTGCCGCCTTGAGCGCCGCGGTGATTTCGGCCTCCTCGGTGACATTGATCTTCACGGCAACTGCGTGATCTGGCCCACCGAGTTCGGTGGCAACCGCCTGAGCGTTTTCCAGGTTGAGGTCCGCGATGACCGCACAACCACCCTCGGCCACGATTCGGGTTGCGATGGCCTTACCAATGCCACTGCCGGCGCCTGTCACAAATGCGACGCGACCAGCGAGCGGCTTGGGCTTTGGCATGCGCTGCAGCTTGGCTTCTTCCAGCGACCAGTACTCGATGTTGAATTTCTCGGCATCGCTGATTGGACCGTAGGTGCTGATGGTCTCGGCGCCACGCATCACGTTTATGGCGTTGATGTAGAACTCGCCGGCCACCCGGGCGGTCTGCTTGTTGGCTCCGAAGCTGAACATGCCAACTCCTGGAACCAAGACGATTGCTGGGTCCGCGCCTCGGATTGCGGGGCTCGACTCGGTGGCGTGAGCGTCATAGTAGGCCTGGTAGTCGGCGCGGTATGCCTGGTGCAGTTCTTTCAGGCGCGCCTTGGCGGTATCAAGATCGGCATCAGCGGGCAGGTCCAACACCATCGGTTTGACCTTGGTGCGCAGGAAGTGATCTGGGCAGCTGGTGCCTAGGGCGGCCAGTTCGGTTAGTTTGGTGCGCGATAGGAAGTCCAAAACCTCAGGGGCATCCGAGTAGTGCCCCACCATGGGCTTATCGGTGCTTGCTAGGCCGCGAATCAGCGAGGCCAGGGCGGCAGCGCGCTCGTGACGCTCGGTTTCAGGCAGCGCTGCGAAGCCAGCTACCTCTAGCCCGAAGGCGTGGGTGCCGGCATTGGCTGCGGCGGCATCGATGAACTGCTGCGCGGTCTGGATGATCCACAGCGAGTTCTTCTCAGACTCGGCGCTGGTTGCGCCCCAAGCGGTAATTCCGTGGCCACCCAGGATGCAGCCCACCGCCTGTGGGTTGGCTGCCTTGATTTCCTCGATGTCCAGGCCCAACTGGAAGCCAGGGCGACGCCAGGGAACCCAAACCACCTTGTCGCCGAAGATTTCAGCGGTCAGGCGCTCGCCGTCCACCGAGGTGGCGATTGCGATTCCACTGTCTGGGTGCAGGTGGTCGATGTGTGCGGCATCTACCAGGGCGTGCATTGCGGTGTCGATGGAAGGCGCGGCACCACCACGGCCATGCAGGCAGTAGTCGAAGGCCGCAACCATTTCGTCCTCGGTGTCCACGCCACGGTAAACGTTCTTGAGCGCGCGCACGCGGTCAAGCTGCAGGACGGCCAAACCCGATTCCTTCAGGGTGCCTAAGTCACCCCCGGATCCCTTGACCCAAACCAGTTCGATGTCTTTACCGGTGGCAGGGTCAACGCCGACACCCTTGGCGCTGGTGTTGCCACCCGCGTAGTTGGTGTTTTTCGGGTCGGAACCCAGCCGATTACTGCGAGTGAGCAGGTCTTGTACGGTCGGGTTGGTCATTATGCTCCCCATCCTGCCTGCACGCCGCCCACGCGGTCGGTGGCAATCTGCTTCAGGTAACCGCTGTTGTTGAAGGCCTTGATTGGGTCGGTTGGCAGACCCTTGGCTTCGCGCCATTCGGCGACCAGTGGTCGGATGTCGGTGTAGAAGGCATCCATGAAAATGTCGTTTGCGGCCAGAACATCTCCGGCGCGCTGGGCTACATCCAGTGCTGCTCGGTCGACCAAGAGGGCGCGAGCGGTCATCGCCTGAACGTTCAGCACGCTGCGAATCTGACCAGGAATCTTGTCCTCGATGTTGTGGCACTGGTCCAGCATGAACGCTACCTCGGAGTCGGTGCCATAGCCGCCGCCCCGGATTACTTCGTACATGATGCGGAACAGCTGGAACGGGTCTGCGGCACCAACAATTAGGTCGTCGTCGGCGTAGAAGCGGCTGTTGAAGTCGAACGAACCGAGCTTGCCAAGGCGAAGCAGCTGCATCACGATGAACTCGATGTTGGTTCCCGGAGCGTGGTGACCGGTGTCCAGGCACACCACCGCTTTCTCGCCGAGTGCAGCCACCTGGGCGTAGGCCGTACCCCAGTCCGGCACGTCGGTGTGATAGAAGGCTGGCTCGAAGAACTTGTATTCCAATACCAGTCGTTGGTCATCGCCCAATTGGCTGTAAATCTTCTGCAGGCTGTCTGCCAGTCGGTCTTGACGGCCACGGACATCATCCTGACCGGGATAGTTGCTGCCGTCCGCTAGCCAAATCTTTAGGTCGCGCGAACCGGTCTGGTGCATGATTTCGATGCACTCCAGGTGGTGATCAATCGCCTTCTGGCGGATTCGGTCGTCGCTGTGGGTTACCGAACCCAGCTTGTAGTCCTCGTCCTGGAAGGTGTTGCTGTTGATGGTGCCCAGCTTGATGCCGTTGTCTTCGGCATGCTTGCGAAGCGCGTTGTAGTCGCACTTGTCCCAAGGGATATGCAGGGCCACCGAGGGGGCGATGCCAGTGAACTTGTGAACCTGCGAGGCGTCACTCAGTTTCTCGAACGGGTCACGCGGGGCGCCGGCCGAGCCGAAGACGCGGAAGCGGGTTCCGGAATTTCCGAACGCCCAGGACGGGAGTTCGATTGCCTGCTGGTCCAGCTGGCTGAAGAGTTGCGACTTGGCTGCGCCGGTGACTGTCATGTTGGTTCCTCAAAACGAAGTTATTGAAGCGTTTCAATAATCTAAGCACCTCGGTGGGAAAAAATCCAAATACCTTGGTATTCCGTTGCAAATTAGTTATCTTCGGCAGCGCTGGACCAGCTACACCGGCGGTATGTTTGCCTAGGATTGAAACATTCAAAAGCAGAGGAATCCCGCGTGAACCCTAAGGCAAGACCCAGCATTCAGGACGTAGCCCGTCTTGCCGGCGTCTCGCTGGGCACGGTGTCCAACGTTCTCAACAACCCCGACATGGTCAAACCGGCCACTGCTGAAAAAGTTCTGCGAGCAATCGAGCAACTGGGTTTTGTGCGCAATGACGCGGCTAGGCAGTTGAAAGCTGGCAAGAGCAGGACCCTCGGAATGGTGGTCTATGACACCGCAAACCCGTTTTTTGCCGAGGTAACGCGCTCCGCCGAGAATGCTGCCGCCGAGCGCTCCTATTCGGTCCTGGTCGGCAACAGCGACCACAAGCATCAGCGCGAGAAGCAGTATCTGCAGCTTTTTGATCAGCAACGCGTGGCCGGTGTTCTGGTTTCGCCCACCAGTGACATCTATGAACAGATCGATGAGCTTCGGCTTCACGGGACGCAGACTGTAGTCCTAGACAGACAGGCCGACAGCGGACGCTGCTGCTCGGTCTCGGTGGATGACTTCGCCGGCGGGCGGATTGCGGTTGAGCACCTGCTGGCATCCGGCCGTCGCCGGATTGGATTCGTGGGAAACCTCTCGATGCAGCAGGTTTCCGACCGCTTGGCCGGCGCCATGGCCGCCGTGAATGACTTCGGTGGCGGTGCGCAGTTGCTGATTTTCGAGAGCGAAGACATGAGCGTCCTGGCAGGCAGGGCAGTGGGTCACGAGGTGCTGGCTAAGCCAAAGGGTGATCGCCCAGACGCCATCTTCGCGTCCAACGATTTGCTGGCGATGGGTCTGGTTCAGGCGTTCATGTTCAACAGCGCGATAGCGATTCCTCAGGAGATCGCTCTGATTGGTTACGACGACATCGACTTTGCTCAGTCCGCGGTGGTCCCGCTTTCGTCAATCCGTCAGCCATCGAAACTCCTGGGCGAGACCGCGGTGGAGTTGCTCCTTGAAGAGGTTGACAATCCGGGCGAGCACACGCACCGCCAGGTGCGCTTCCAGCCAGAACTGGTGGTTCGCACCAGCACGAGTGGCTAGGGATTCGTGCTGGCTAGCGCTGCGGGCGACTGGCAAAAGGGGCAATTAGCCCAGCTTGACCTCGGGGTCGGTGAACTTGGCCTTGGCTGCCCGGGCAGCCTGAACCCAGTTCCAGGCATCGGTGGTCAGGTACTGTTCCCAAAATTTTTCGTGGTAGCTGAGCATATTGATGCTTCGGTCCAAAAGCCACTGAACCTGAAGTCCGTCCGATAGGGCGGTCAGCATGACCGCGAGGGTGTGGGCGTCTGGGGTTCCGGGCTTGAAGCAGCCGTCCTGGTGTATGCCCTTCATGTTGGCTTCGCTAAAGATCCGCACTGTCTCGTAGCGTTCCTGGAAGTAGGCGTAGGCGGGATGGGATTGAGACGTTGCTTCGCCGGAGAGGATTGTGTAGAGCTCCACGATGCCGGGGTGAGACATGTTGTACTCCAGCAGCAAGAGCCAGTCGGTCGCAAACGCAAGTGAATTGCTGATGGTGTCGTTGAACCAGTCGTTGCTCAATTCGTCTCGGTGTTCCAACACCGCCAAAAGTAGCTGACTCTTGGTCTTGAAGTGGTGCAGGATTCCGGCCTCGGAGATCCCGACCATCTCGGAGACCTGCTTCAGGGTGCCGCCGTTGAAGCCACCGGCACCGAAAATCTGTAGCGCGGCGTCCAGTATCGCCTGCCGGCGCGCAGCTGTGGCGGCCTGATCGCCCTTGGGTCTAGCCATCCACGCACCTCTCTCTGCTTGTCGGCATCATTTCAGACAACTTTACGACTGATTTCGCGATTAAAATCAACAGTTTGTTGTCAAAGAAAACTTTTTATAACGAAAAAGTATCGGTTCGCAAAATAACTTAGCCCAGATTTAGTTATTCCCATACTGTTATCGATAACACTTCTCTCTTCGATGGTGTTACTCCCTTTCCTAGATTCAAACCAAAGCACCACCTAAAACAAACAGGAGCACTAATGGCAAAGATCAAGTCTTTGATTGCCGCTGCAGTGACCGCAGGTCTGGTTATGACCGGCGTCACCGCATCGCAGGCAGCGGGCAAGAGCCTTACCCTCGGCGTCGTCGCTGACGTCGTGAACTTCTCGGCATCTCAGGGCGAGTACGGAAACCGTGTCTGGTACTACCAGGCCGTTTACGACACCCTGCTGCGCAAGAAGGAAGACGCCACCGTCATTCCAGGTCTGGCACAGAGCTGGAAGTACAACGCAGACCAGACCGTTCTGACTCTGAAGCTGCGCCCAGGTCAGAAGTTCACCGATGGCACCGCCGAGGACGCAGCGGCAGTTGTTAAGAACCTGGTCGCAAACCGCGACAGCAAGGGTCCAGCAGCTAGCTACCTGGCTTCGATGGACACCGCCGTTGCTAAGGACAAGACCACCGTGGTCATCAACCTCAGCGACAACGACCCAGCGTTCCTCGAGAACCTGGCCGAGACCGCAGGTCTGATCTCCAGCCCGAAGTCGATTGGTGCAGCTAACGCCAAGACCGCTCCAGTTGGTGCTGGTCCATACATCTTCAACGCCAAGGCTTCGAAGTTTGCTGACCACTACACCTTCACCAAGAACCCGAACTACTGGGATGCCAAGAACGTTGGCTACACCACTCTGACCCTCAAGGTCATCCAGGACGGAACCGCTATGGTCAACGCCCTGCAGACCGGTGCAGTTCAGGGTGCAAACGTAGCTGTTAACTCGGCCGTTCCAACCCTGAAGGCCGCTGGCCTCAACTTCGTTTCCAGCTACCTGGACTGCCTGGGTATCTACCTGGCAGACCGAACCGGCAAGCTGGGTACCCCGCTGAACAACGTCAAGGTCCGCCAGGCAATGAACATGGTCTTCGACCGTGCCGCCATGCTGCAGGCCATTGACAACGGTCAGGGCAAGGTCACCGAGCAGTACTTCCCAAGCGCAAGCAAGGCATACGTCCCAGGTCTGAACAACACCTACAAGTACGACGTTGCTGCAGCCCAGAAGCTGATGGACGAGGCTGGCTACTCGAAGGGCTTCAAGCTCTCGATGCCTACCCTGGCCTTCTACTTCGGTGACGCAGCTTACGCAGTAATCAAGGCACAGCTGGCCAAGATCAACATCACCGTTGACGAGCAGCCACAGACCGGCGCAACTTTCATCGGCGACGTCATGGCTCCAAAGTGGCCTGCCTACCTGATGCAGTTCGAGCGTTCGATCAACACCTGGAAGATGCTGAACTTCATGGTCACCGACAACTCCCTGTTCAACAACGACAAGTTCACCTCGAGCACCGTCTCCAGCCTGATCGGTCGCTACCAGGGTGCATCGGACGAGGCAACTCGTATCTCGATCGCTAAGAAGATCAACACCGCTCTGGTCAACGAAGCATGGTTCATTCCGTTCTACGAGAAGCAGGCCAACTTCGCATTCAAGGGAATCAAGATCAAGGCAGCTCAGGCTGGCAACGTGATCCCATTCCTCTACAACATCAAGTAGTAGAACCAGCAACAAACGAATAAGAAGTGGGGGCTGTGGGTCAGACCCGCAGCCCCCACTTTTATTCACTGACAAACCCTCTTCGATTGGAAAATCGTGCTCAGATTCACCTTGCGCAGACTCCTGAACGGCATCCTGATGCTGTTTGCAGTGAGTGCGCTCTCCTTCTTCTTGCTGCGCATGAGTGCCGGCAACGTAGCTCGTAACATCCTCGGCAACGAAGCCTCGGTGGCAGACGTAAATGCCAAGAACGCAGAGTGGGGCTTGAACAAGCCCATCCTCCAACAGTTCTGGGAATGGCTGCTGGGCGCCCTTCACGGCGACTTCGGTTCGCCTTGGGCCAGTGCCTTGCCGGTAAGCGAAGACCTCTCAACCCGTCTTCCTATCACCCTCACGCTGGTGCTGCTGACAACCGTCGTGGCCGCGCTGATTTCGGTCTTCCTCGGCGTGATTGCCGCGGTTAAGGGCGGTTGGATAGACCGTTTCGTCCAGTTCATCGGACTGGTCGGATTCGCAATCCCAGGCTTCCTGGTCGCCTTCGGCCTGGTCAGCGCCTTCGCTGTCCAGCTCCACTGGTTCAATGCCCTCGGCTACGTACCTTTCAGTGAAAACCCCACCGAGTGGGCCCGTTCGGTCACCCTTCCGGTGGCCGCACTCTCTCTCAGCGGCATCGCCGCAATCGCCCAGCAGGTGCGTGGATCGGTTGGCGATGCCCTCAACATGGACTACGTTCGCACCCTGCGTGCCCGCGGACTTTCCTTCAACCGCGTGGTCTACAAGCACGTGCTGCGCAACGCTGGTGGTCCGGCCTTGTCAATCCTGGGTGTCAACTTTGTTGGAATGCTCGGTGGCGCGGTTATCGTCGAGCGAATCTTCAACATTCCAGGTCTTGGCCCTTACGCGGTTGCCGCAACCGGTAAGAGCGACATTCCAGCCGTGATGGGACTGGTCGTGGTCACCGCTGTGATCGTCATCGTGGTGAACCTGATCATCGACCTCCTCACCGCCGCTCTGAACCCTAAGGTGCGCCTCGCATGACAACCACAACTATCGTCACCATGCCGGTGACCAAGCAGGAAAGCCTTTTCAAGCGCGTTCTCACCAACCCGAGCGGCATCTTTAGCGTCGGCATCATCGTCGCCGTTATTCTGTTCGGAATCATCGCTCCACTGGTCAGCCCTTACAACGCGATTGACCCTGACGTCTACAACCTGCAGGCCCCACCGAGTGCTCTGCACTGGTTCGGAACTGACAGCGCCGGCCGCGATATCCTGACCCGCCTGGCATTTGCCACGAACTTCAGCCTCGAAGCCGCCGCGCTTGCCGTGGTCATTGCAATCGCTATCGGAGTGGTCTCCGGATTGATTGCTGGTTACTTCGGTGGCTGGTTCGATTCGCTCTCCAACTGGCTCACCTCGATTCTGATGGCTCTGCCGGGCTTGGTAGTTCTGCTGGCGGCTGCCTCGGTGCTGGGTCCTTCGATGTGGACGGCGATGACCATTTTCGGCATCTTGCTTTCGCCCGCGTATTTCCGCCTCGTCTATGTGACGGTGCGCGCGGTCAAGAATGAGCTCTTCGTAGATGCGGCCCGCGTCTCGGGTCTGAGTGACTTCCGCATCATCGGTCGCCACATTCTCGGAGTGGTTCGCACCCCGATCATCATCCAGACCGCAATCATCGGTTCGATCGCAATTGCAATCCAGGCCGGTCTTGAGTTCTTGGGACTGGGCGATACCTCCAACCCAAGCTGGGGTTCGATGCTGAACGATGCGTTCGCTCGCATTTATGTCAACCCGCTTTTGCTGATTTGGCCAAGCGGCATCATCGCTCTCATCACGCTCTCGCTGGTGGTCTTCGCGAACACTCTTCGCGACGAGCTGGAGCGAACTGGTCCAAAGCGCATGAAGGTCAAGAAGGGCAACGAGAAGTCAGCTGCCCAGCGAGCCAATGACGCTTCGGCAGTTCCAGCAATCATGCACGCCGCACCGGGTCGCGACTCGGGAGAGCAGATCCTTAAGGTCTCCAACGTGGCAATCGGTTACCCAGATGGTTCCGGTGGTCTCCGTCAGGTTGTTCACGGTGTGAACCTAGATATCAACCGTGGCGAGGTTGTAGGCCTGATTGGTGAATCTGGTTCGGGCAAGACCCAGACCGCGTTCTCGGTGCTGGGCCTGCTGCCAAAGGGCGGCCGCATCGTTTCCGGTTCGATCCTTTTCGAAGGTCAGGAATTGGTTGGCGCTGACACTAAGTCATACGACAAGGTTCGTGGCGGAAAGATCTCCTACATCCCGCAGGAGCCGATGAGCAACCTGGACCCATCGTTCACCATCGGCACCCAGTTGATGGAGCCGATGCAGCAGGTTCTGGGCATCTCGAAGACCGAGGCTAAAGCCAAGGCAATCGCGCTGCTCACCCGCGTGGGAATTCCGAATCCAGAACTGACCATGAAGAAGTATCCACACGAGATTTCCGGTGGTCAGGCTCAGCGCGTGCTCATCGCTGGTGCGGTTTCCTGTGATCCAGATCTGATCATTGCGGACGAACCAACCACGGCTCTGGACGTTACCGTCCAGGCAGAGGTACTGGACCTCCTTCGTGAACTTCAGAAGGAAACCAACACCGCTCTCTTGCTGGTAACCCACAACTTCGGTGTTGTGGCTGACCTGTGTGACTACATCAATGTCATGCAGTTCGGTCGAATCATCGAGGCCGGACCGGTGCGCGATATCTTCGAGCACGCCCAGCACCCGTACACCCAGTCGCTGCTTGACTCCATCCTCGAGGGTGGACCGGCTCGCAGTGCCTACGTAGCACCGAAAGGCAACTAGTCATGAGTGAGTTGCTAAAAATCCAAGACGTCGAAGTCACCTATAAGGGCAAGGGCCTGAAGAAGGACTTCAAGGCCTTGAAGGGCGTCTCGCTGGACATCCGTGCCGGCGAGTGCGTTGGCCTGGTGGGCGAGTCCGGTTCCGGTAAGACCACTCTGGGTCGTGCCGTACTAGGCCTGGCCCCGGTTACCGCTGGTTCGATCACGATGGAGGGCAAGGAAATTGCCCACGCCAGCCGTGCCGAGCGCAAGGAACTCGCTCGCGACATTCAGGTGGTGTTCCAGGATCCCTACAGCTCGTTGAACCCTGCGATGAGCATCGAGCAGATTCTTACCGAACCACTATTGGTGCGCGACGTCACCAAGCAGGCAGCCCAGCAGCGAGTTCGCGAACTGCTGGACTCGGTGGGTTTGCCAACCGATGCCGCCGACCGTCGTCCACGTGAGTTCTCTGGTGGGCAGCGTCAGCGAATCGCGATTGCTCGCGCGCTGGCACTTGACCCAAAGTTGATCGTCTGTGACGAGCCGGTTTCGGCGCTCGACCTGACCACTCAGGCTCGAGTTCTGGACCTGTTCCTGGAGATTCAGGAGCGCACCGGAGTTTCGTACCTGTTCATCAGCCACGACCTTGCTGTGGTTCGTCACCTCAGCCACCGAGTTGCTGTGATGTATCAGGGCGAGATTGTGGAGTGGGGTGACGGCGAGCAGGTCACCAGCAACCCGCAGCACCCTTACACCAAGCGTTTGATGATGGCTGCTCCGGTTCCAAACCCGGTTGAGCAGGCGGTGCGACGTGAGAAGCGCCACCAGCTCATGGCCGCCGGTCAGATCTAAGCCAACGCAATAGAACGCGACTCAAAGAACCACTATTCAGATAAATAGGTAAAGCAATGACTTCAGAGTTGAAGCTAGGGTTGCCAGCGTCGCTGGGATCGCTGCCGGCAGACTTCGTTTTTGGAACCGCAACCGCGGCCTACCAAATCGAGGGCGGCTGGAACGAGGGCGGCCGCGGAATGAGCATTTGGGATACCTATGCTCGAACCCCGGGAAAGACTCGAAACGGTGACTCCGGAGACATTGCGAACGACCACTTCCACCGCTGGGAGTCGGACCTAGATCTGATGCAGTCCCTTGGGATTCCCGCATACCGACTCAACTTCAGCTGGGTTCGCCTGCAGCCGACCGGCTCTGGTCCACTAAACCCGCAGGGTGTTGAGTTCTATCGCAATCTAATTCAGGGCCTCCACGCCCGCGGCATCAAGCCATTTGTGACTCTTTACCACTGGGATCTGCCTCAGACTCTGGAAGACAAGGGTGGTTGGCCGAACCGAGAGACTGCGATCGCATTCGGTGAATACTCGCGCCTGGTTGCCGCCGCCTTTGGCGACATTGTTGCGGATTGGATCACCATCAACGAGGCCTGGTGCGTTGCCTTCCTCGGCTACGAGATGGGTCAGCATGCGCCCGGCAAAACCGACCCCAAGCTGGGTATTGCGGCTGCGCACAATGTCTTACTGGCTCACGGGCTGGCGCTCCAGGCGCTTCGCGAGGTCAACCCGTCCCTGAACGTGGGCATCACTAACATCATGAATCACGTGGTTCCCAAGACCGACTCCGCAGCGGATGCCGCGGTGGCAGATGCGGTTGATGTTCGCTCCAACCGAGTCTTTATGGAACCGCTCTACAAGGGCGCCTACGACGAGGGCTGCTTCGCGGCGTTTGAGCAACACGGCCTAAACCGAGTCCCGGCTGCGGGTGCATTGGTGCAGCCTGGCGACCTCGAACTGATCTCTGCCGAGGTCGATTTCATCGGCGTCAACCACTACCACACCCTCATTGCATCGGCGGAACTGGCCAGCCAAGGCGGGATGCCGGCCCAGATGGCCGAGCCAAATCACCAGTCGAACTGGGGTTGGCCAAACACGCCTTGGGGTCTTAGGGGTGTTCTAGATCGCGTAGCCCGCGACTACAGCAAAAAGCCAATATTCGTCACCGAGAACGGCATCACCCTGGCCGACTACGCCACCCCCGAGGGCAAGGTCAACGACTTCGATCGAATCGACTACCTGAATGGCTACATCGATGCCGTAGGTCAGGCGATCCAGGGCGGCACGAACGTTGCCGGCTATTTTGCTTGGTCTTTCATGGACAACTATGAGTGGGCCGAGGGTTACTCCAAGCGCTTCGGCATCGTCTACGTGGACTATGCCTCTCAGATTCGAATTCCAAAGGCTAGTGCCTACTGGTACCAAAACGTCATCGCAGAACACAACAAGAAAGCGACAAAGTAAATGACCGACCTGAACGCCAAAGCGCTCGAGCTAACCGGCAAGCTGACCCTGGAGCAGAAGGTATCTCTGCTCACCGGTCGCGACTTCTGGAACACCGTCGCAATCGACGAAATCGGCCTTCGCAACATGCTGCTTTCGGACGGTCCAGCTGGTGTCCGCGGCGAGTTCTGGGATGAGCGCGACAACTCGCTCAACCTTCCATCGGGAAGCGCGCTGGGCTCCACCTGGAGTCGCACCGCAGCCACCGAGTACGGCGTAATTTTGGCCGCAGAGGCCGAGCGCAAGGGCGTCGACGTAGTTCTGGGCCCAACCATCAACCTGCACCGCTCGCCACTCGGTGGTCGTCACTTTGAGTGCCTTTCGGAGGACCCGCTGCTCACCGGATCGCTTGCCGCAAACTACACTCTGGGTCTTCAGGGACAGGGCAAGGGAGCTTGCCCGAAGCACTACGTGGCTAACGACTTCGAGACCAACCGCTTCGGCGCCAACGTCAACGTGGACGACCGCACCCTGCGCGAGCTCTACCTCCGCCCGTTCGAGGACGCTGTGGTCGAAGGTGGCGCCTGGACAATCATGAGTGCCTACAACAGCATCAACGGCAAGACTGCCACCGAGAACGAATTGCTGAACAACCCACTGCGCACCGACTGGGGCTTCGACGGGGTAGTAATCAGTGACTGGACCGCGGTGCGTTCGCTTGAATCAGCCAAGGCCGAGCAGGACCTCGAGATGCCTGGCCCAACCGAGTTCTGGAGCCAGAACCTGGTCAATGCCGTTCGAAATGGCGATATTCCAGAGGCAACAGTGGACCGCAAGGTCGTGCGCATGATCACTCTGGCCCTCCGCGTCGGAGCCATCGGTGCCGACGGCAAGACCCCGCCTGCCCCACGTCGTCACAACGACATCGCCGCGGCCGGACGTGCTTTTGCCCGCAAGGTAGCCAGCGAGGGTTCGGTGCTGCTCACCAACGATGGCGCCCTGCCCGTCAACCTGAAGCAGGCGGGCAAGGTTGCGCTAATTGGCCACAATGCGACTGCCGCTCGCACCCAGGGTGGTGGCTCTGCCACCGTTCACCCGCTGACCGTAAGCACGCCTTTCGATGCACTCTCGGAGCTCTTGGGCAACCAGATGACTTACTCAATTGGTGCGATTGTTCAGCCGGGAATTGCCGAACTGAACCGCAAGGAAATTGCGAACCCGGTTACTGGCAAACCGGGTGTGCGAGCCGAGTTCTTCGACGAAGCCGGCAACCTGATTTTCGCCGATGACCGTCTAGCCAGCAACGTGATCTGGCTGGGTGCCGCGGATGTGCCGGTGTTCCAGACTTCAAAGCTGGTATTCAGCACTAACTACACCCCTAGCAAGTCGGGTTCCGAACTCTTTGGTTTCGCCAGTGTGCAGCCGACCAAGATCACCATCGACGGCGAAGTGCACATCGACACCCACCTACCGGTTTACACCGACGACCCGTTCATCTCGCTGATGGAGCCACCTCACACCAGCAAGGCGTTCCACTTCGAGACCGGCAAGACCTATCAGATTGTGGTCGAGACCGATCAGCGCGGCCGCGCTGGACTTGCAGCCACCGCAATCGGATTCGTGTTCGGCCTAGAAGCGGATGCCTCGAAGGGTGACGCCCTCATCGCCGAAGCGGTGGCAAACGCCAAGGCAGCTGAGTTGGCAATCGTAGTGGTTGGTACTAACGCTCAGGTCGAGTCCGAGGGCTTCGACCGCAAGGACCTCAAGCTGCCAGGTCGTCAGGACGAACTGGTTGAGGCCGTGCTCGCTGCCAACCCGAACACCGTCGTTGTTGTCAACAGCGGTTCACCAGTTCTGTTGCCTTGGCGCGACAAGGCTCGCGCCTTGCTGCTGACCTACTTCGGTGGTCAGGAAATGGGCAATGCCTTGGTAGACATGCTCACCGGTGCCGCCGAGCCCGGTGGCCGACTTCCAACCACCTGGGCCAACGCCGAGGCCGACGTTCCGGTTTTGAACTGCCAGCACGACGAGAACAACCAGATGTTCTACACCGAGGGAATCCACATCGGATACCGCGCCTGGGCTAAGGCTGGAACCAAGCCGGCATTCGCCTTCGGTCACGGTTTGGGATACACCACTTTCAGCACCGACTCGGTGACTGCACCTGCAACCCTGGCCGCCGGCGAAGACTTCGAGGTTCAGGTGAAAGTCTCCAACACCGGAAACCGCAGCGGTAAGCACGTGGTTCAGGTCTACGCATCGCGACCTGGCAGCGGCATCGACCGCCCTGTCGTCTGGCTGGTTGGCTTCGAGGAAGTGCACCTAGAAGCTGGCAAGAGTGCCGTGGTTGCGGTACCTGTGAAGGGCCGCGAGTTTGCAAACTGGGATGGCGAGTGGAAGTACGAAGCCGGCGAATTCACCCTTCAGGTGTGCTCTGCCGTGGACAACATCCACCACACCACCTCGGTGACCATCAAGTAGTTCCGGCAAATCCGTTCCGCTAGAACCAAGAAGAGAAGAAATAAGCATGACCATCTCGCCACTGCCAAACCCGTTGATTCCGGGCTTCAACCCGGACCCATCGATCCTGCGCGTTGGTGATGACTACTACCTTGCTACCTCCACCTTCGAGTACCTGCCCGGTGTTCCGATCTATCACTCGCGCGACCTGATCAACTGGACGCTAATCAACCACGTTGTGACCCGTGCTGGTCAGCTGCAGTTGGATGGCGTTCCCACCGGCGGTAGCGCTTGGGCTCCCACTATCCGCTTCCATGACGGCTTCTACTACGTGGCCATCACCGATGCAATGGGTCGCGGCACTCTGATCTTTACCGCCAGCGATCCAGCTGGTGATTGGAGCGATGGCCTGCTTACCGATGTCGAAGGAATCGACCCCGACCTGGCCTGGGATGCCGATGGTAACTGTTACATCACCTTCAGTGGTCTGATTCTGAAGGGCACCGAGCTGGGCAAGCACCTGGGCATCCAGCAGGCGCGCATCGATCTGACAACCGGAAAGATGCTGGAGGAACCGCGGTCAATCTGGAGCGGCACCGGCCTGATGTTCCCGGAGGCACCGCACCTATATAAGGTCGGCGACTGGTGGTACCTGATGATCGCCGAAGGTGGCACCGAGCGCGGTCACAGCGTTTCGATCGCTCGCTCCAAGAGCCCTGAGGGGCCTTGGGAGGGTTGCCCAAGCAATCCGGTGCTCAGTGCCAGAAGCACGATTCGCCCGATTCAGAACACCGGTCACGGCGACCTCTTCATCGGTCCCGACAACGAGTGGTACATGGTTTTGCTGGGTATGCGCACCCGAGGCATGACTCGCGCCTTCTCCTCTCACGGACGCGAAACCTTCATCACCAGTGTCAAGTGGGAAGACGGTTGGCCGGTGGTGGCTCCGGTCCACGTCGACGAGACCAACTCTCATTTCGAGTTCTCGGCCGACTTCGGCGCTGTTTCGGCAGGCGAATTCCCCGAGGACTTCTCGCAGGAATTCATCTCGATTCGCCGTATGCCACAGCAGGTGCTTACCCCTGTGAACGGTGGACTTCAGCTCACCGGCAACGGCCTGGGCATGGACGACCCTGCACCGGCATTCGTGGGTCGTCGCCAGCGTCGTTTTGATAGTCGGGTAGAGGCCTGCGTCGACGTTAAGGGAATCGGTGGTTTGACCCTGCGCTACGACGAGCAGAGCCACTACGACATCGAGATAACCCCCTACGACATCGTGGTGCGGGCCCGCCTCTACGGTCTGACTCGCGAGTCTAGCCACGCGTTACCGGCCGACATGGCCTGCCTATTCATTCAGTGCGTGGATCCGGTCGGCGGTTTCGAAGCCATGCAGACCAGCGATCAGGTGCAGCTGGGCTTCGTGAACAGCATCGGCGAGAGTGCTATTCTGGCAACCTTCGACGGACGCTACCTGTCCGCAGAGGTGACCACTTCGTTTACCGGCCGTGTCTATGGTGTCTACTGCACCCAGGGATCGGTAACGATCCGAAAGTTCAGTGAAACCAGTTCAAATGACAGCTAGCACCACCGAGTCTCAGTCCGCCAAACCTAAACTTCCCTCGCACGTTTTCAGGATTCTTTTTATCCTGCTTGGTGCAAACTTTGTGGTCAGCCTAAACGAGACCGTTTTGGGCGTGGCACTGCCGGTGTTGATGCGTGATTTGAACATCACCGCCTCGGTGGGACAGTGGCTCACCACCGCGTTTCTGCTGACGATGGCGGCCGTGATTCCGGTCACCGGTTATCTCCAATCCAAGTTCTCGCCCAGGCAGATGTTCCTCACTGCTATGGCGGTATTCATCGCTGGTACCGTGCTCGGTGCGCTTTCGGCAAACTTCGAAGTCCTCTTGCTGGGACGCGTGCTTCAGGCGGCCGGAACCGCGCTGCTGATGCCGCTCTTCATGACCACGATGATGAAGATTGTCCCCGAGAACATGCGCGGCATGGTCATGGGGCAGGTGAGCCTGGTGTTTGCCGTGGCTCCCGCCCTCGGCCCCGCGGCATCGGGTCTGATCGTGCAAGCCTGGGGCTGGCACGCGCTGTTTTGGGTGGTCTTGCCTATTGCAGCGGTCGCCACTTTCATCGGGGCCCGGCACCTGGCAATCGACCACGAACCTGGAACCATGACCCTGGATGTGCTTTCGCTGGGGTTGAGCGCGGTGGGTTTCTCGGTGCTGATTTATGGCCTTTCCGAGGTCGGCTCTGCAGCACGCGGGGATGCGCCGGTTAACCCGTTGATTCCGATTGCGGTCGGACTGGTGCTAGTTATCTGGTTCGTGCGACGCCAACTCAAGTTGGCCCCGCTCAACAAGGGTCTATTGAACCTCGCTACTTTCAAGTCGCCGGCCTTCACCAACTCCACCGTCTTGATGGTCCTGATGATGTTTTCGCTCTTCGGAACCATCATCATCATTCCGATCTACACTCAGGGTGTGCTGCACCAGACGGCTCTGGCAACAGGTCTGCTTATGATGCCCGGCGGTCTGCTTCAGGGACTGCTCGGTGGGGTGGCAGGAAAGCTCTTCGATCGCAAGGGCGCCCGGAGGATTCTGGTGCCGGCGATGACAGGCGTTGCCCTTTCCGTCGCTCTGATGGCAACCTTTGGCACCGAGACTCCGATGTGGGAAGTCTTCTTCGCCTACTCGCTCCTCAGTGCTTCGCTGGCATTTGTGTTCCCGGTTCTGTTCGGAATCTCGATGGGATCACTCAGCCACGATCTTTACAGCCACGGAAGTGCCACCATCGGAGTGGTACAGCAGGTTGCTGGCGCAGCGGGAACCGCCGGTTTCGTTGCGGTCCTGACGGTTCTTTCGGGCGGCGCAACCGCGAGCAGCGACCCGATCAGCCTGAACAACGGCACGCACGGCGCTTTCCTGATCGGCACCATCATTTCTCTGGTCGCGGCAGTGTTCGCCTTCCGCGTCCGCCCGGATAAAGTCACCCAACCCCAGGAGTAAAAATGTCAGTCTGGCCAGCTTCCGCGGTAGGCAAGCGCGTCCGTGTCATCATCGACAACGACTTTGCCGGCGACCCGGATGGACTGGTCCAGCTTGCTCATCACCTACTCAGTCCCTCGGTCGAGGTGCGCGCGGTTATTGGCACCCACCTGCGCGAGGGCGATCCCTGGAACCCGGGCGACGATGTTGCAGAGGCCGTTAAGGCTGCCAACAAGATTGTCGAAATGGTCGGTCAGACCGGGCAGTATCCGGTTCTCGAAGGCGCTCGTGGCATCCACCAAGACACTAAGACTCCGCTGAACTCGGCGGGCATCGACTTCATCATCGCCGAGGCGATGCGAGATGACACCGAACTACCGCTCTATGTTGCCTGCGGCGCCAGCCTCACCGAGATCGCTAGCGCCTACCTGAAAGAGCCGCGGATTGCCGACCGCCTGACCGTGGTCTGGATTGGTGGTCACGAGCACGAGAGTCTGGCAGAGACCGCCCCTGGTGCTCCGGACCTGGAATACAACCTGCACCAAGACGTGGTGGCTGGTCAGATCGTTTTCAACCACAGCAACCTTCGCCTCTGGCAGGTCCCTCGGGACAGTTACCGCAGCTGCCTATACAGCCGGGCGGAACTGCTCACCGAGCTTCAGCCCCTGGGTGAACTCGGCGCCCATCTTGCGGCCGAGTTGGGCCGCGTGGCGGTCTGGGTGGGGGAGTTGGGTGGCAGCGCCGGTGAGGCTTATGCCCTCGGTGACAGCCCGCTGGTATTGCTTACCGCCCTGCAAACCGCCTTCGAGCCAGACACTGCCAGCAGCAGCTGGATCAACCTGGCCTGCCCGACTTTGCTAGCTAACGGACTCTACGAACCCAACCTGAATGGGCGGCAGATTCGCGTCTACGGACTGCTGGACAACCGACTAATGTTCGGCGACATGATTGCCAAACTGAAGCTGCACGCAGCCGGCCTGAACTAACCGCGGAGTTTTAGCTGCGGCACGGCACGCCGCAACCAGCGGCACAGCTCCAGTCGCCGCCAGTCTTCAGGCAGCCCAGGGTGCCCTCGGGGGCAGCCGCCTCGGAGATCCGACGGAGGATCACGTCGATCAGTTGCTGCGCCGGCGGCTCTCCCAGCTTTAGAAGCGGGTCTGCAACCAGATGCGCACCGGCACGATTGGCTAGGTCGTTGAAGAATCCTGGCGCCAGCAGATAGTTTGCTACCACGACCCGCTTGCGCGGGTTCTGGAACTTGAGTTTAGGCACCAAGTCTTTGAGTTTTGGCTCCACCGCGCTGAGGAAGGCGAGTTCCACCTGGGCCTGCGGATAGGTGGATTGGATTGCATCCTGCAGGATGGCATGAACCAGGCGGCACTCCTCCACGGCAGCTGCGTCGCTGGATCCGGCAACCACCAATACCGCCACGTCATCGGGGGTCCAGCCGGCTTGGCGCAGGCGCAGATAAAGCAAGTCGATGATTTCGCTAGACGGTCCAAGGGCCGGTGTGACGGCAATTTCAGGCTTGCTGCCGGTGGCCGCAAAGGCCTCGTCTGAAACCGCTACGACGGCATCGGTGATGTCCTGCCGAACGTGATAACCCGTGCTCAAAAGCAGGGGAACGATTGTGGTTTTTTGCCCTGGGGTTTCGGCCACGAGCGTGCCCAAGACTTCGGGAACCTGCGGTTGCTGGACATCCACGAAAGACTCCACCACGTTTACCTCGGGGAGGCTCTGCGCAACAGCGCGAACCAGTTCGGCAATCAGCCCGGCACCGATTGGGTTATCGGTGCCGTGAGAGGCTAAAATTGCACTGTTCTTTGGGGAGATTTCCATCATCAAAACCCTATCAAATTGGTAGGTTTTGGGATTCCCAAACGGGCCTGAATCCCTGCAACGACGCGGATTTCTAGGGTTACGCAATGTTTCGTAACAGGTTGGGGAAACCAGCCTTTTTCGCGAGAATTTTTACACCGCCTTTTTCGTCGCTTCGCGTCGCATTTTTTTAGGGAGACACTATGACCGACAAGCCAGCACGCCCGGTGCGTGAGGCCCGACCAAATGGTCAGTGGAAGGTAGACGGCAAGGAGCCGCTGAATGCCAACGAGCAGTGGAAGCAGGCCGACCCCGGTCTGAACGTCCGCGAGCGCGTCGAAAGCTACTACTCCAAGCACGGCTTCGACAGCATTTTCCCTACCGACAAGAACGGTCGCCTGCGCTGGTGGGGTCTCTACACCCAGCGTCGCGAAGGCATCGACGGCGGTAAGACCGCGCTCCTCGAGGACGAAGACCTCGAGGACAAGTACTTCATGATGCGAGTCCGCATCGATGGTGGCCGGATCTCCACCGACCAGCTCCGAGTCATCGCCGATATCTCGGTGAACAATGCCCGCAATACCGCGGACATCAGTGACCGCCAGAACATCCAGTACCACTGGATCGACATCAAGGATGTTCCGGAGATCTGGCGCAAGCTGGAGAACGTTGGCCTGGGCACCGAGGAGGCCTGTGGTGACGTTCCTCGAATCATCCTGGGTTCGCCGGTAGCGGGCGTAGCTAAGGACGAGCTGATCGACGTGACTCCGATCATTCGCGAGATCACCGACCGTTTCATTGGCGACCCTGAGTTGGCCAACCTGCCGCGCAAGTTCAAGACCGCGATCACCGGTCACCCCAGCCAGGACGTGGTTCACGAGATCAACGACGTTTCGTTCGTGGCGGTCGAGCACCCAGAGCTGGGAATCGGCTTCGACCTCTGGGTCGGCGGCGGCCTGTCCACCAACCCTCACCTCGCAGAACGCCTCGGAGTCTTCGTTTCGCCTGACCGCGTTGCCGAAGCGTGGCACGGTGTCTGTCAAGTATTCCGCGACTACGGCTACCGACGCGTCCGCAACAAGGCTCGTCTCAAGTTCCTCGTAATGGACTGGGGCGTCGAGAAATTCCGCCAGGTTCTGGAGTCCGAGTACCTGAGCAGTCCGCTGCCAGATGGTCCGGCTCCGAAGGTTCCTACCGTTCCCGGTGACCACATCGGCATCCACGAGCAGAAGGACGGCAAGTTCTACATCGGCGCCGCACCTGCGGTTGGTCGGGTAAATGGCGAGACGCTGATTGCACTGGCTGACTTGCTGGAAGCAAATGGCTCGAAGCGACTGGCTTTCACCGCACACCAGAAGCTTGTGGTTCTGGACATCCCTGCCGACAAGGTTGACGCCGTCGTGGCTGGCTTGGAGGCTCTGGGCCTGCAGGTTGGACCGGCTAACTTCCGCCGCAATACCATCGCCTGCACCGGTATCGAATACTGCAAGTTGGCCATCGTCGAGACCAAGGGTCTAGCGGCGCGCTCGATTCCGGTCCTGGATAAGGCAACCGCAGACCTGAACCTGAAGCAGCCAATCAAGCTGCACATCAACGGCTGTCCCAACAGCTGTGCTCGAATTCAGACCGCCGACATCGGCCTGAAGGGTCAGTTGTTGCCGGACGGCAACGGTGGCCAGGAGCCAGGTTTCCAGGTCCACCTCGGTGGCGGACTTGCCAGCCAGGATCGCGATGAGGCCGGCCTGGGTCGCACGGTTCGTGGTTTGAAGGTGACCGCCGCTAACCTCACCGAGTATGTGGAGCGCGTGGTACGCACCTACGACAGCAATAAGACCGATGGCGAGACCTTCGCCGAGTGGGCTCACCGAGCAGACGAGGAGCTCCTGAAGTGACCATCGCAATCACCGCTCAGCGCAGCGATGAGGAACTGAAGGCGCTCGCCGAGGCTGGCGCTCTCGAACTCAACTCGCTGCGCGAAGCCAATCCAGATGCACCAGAGGCAACCGCCGCCGCAGTGGTCGAGTGGGTCGCACGCAACTTCAACGTTGATGCCGCCGCAGTCGCTTGCTCGATGGCTGACTCGGTGTTGCCGGCGGTGGTAGCCCAGCAGCTGCCAAACGTCGAGGTGCTCTTCTTGGACACCGGCTACCACTTCGTAGAGACCTACGGCACCCGTGATGAGGTCGCCCGTGCGCTCCCAGTTCGCATCCTAGACATCAAGCCGAAGCAGACCGTGGCGGAGCAAGACGCTCATTATGGCGAGAAGCTCTACCAGCGCGACCCAAACCTCTGCTGCCAGCTGCGCAAGGTCGAGCCACTAACCGACCAGCTGCAGCAGTTCGAGGTCTGGTTCACCGGCGTCCGCCGCGACGAAGCCGAGACCCGCGCTACCACCCCACTGGTTCAATGGGATGCCAAAAACGGTCTGGTTAAGGTCAATCCGTTGGCCGCCTGGACCTTCGACGAACTTATTGACTACGCAAACGAGCACAAGGTGCCGACCAACCTGCTATTGCAGCACGGCTACCCTTCGATCGGTTGCGAACCTTGCACCAAGCCGGTTGCACCCGGCGAAGACCCTCGATCTGGCCGCTGGGCCGGCTCGGGCAAAGTGGAGTGTGGCCTACACCTATGAGTAACAACCTGAACCAATCGACCACCGAGGGGCCAGGCCAGCTGAGTCTGCTGGACACCCTGGAGTCCGAGTCGATCCACATCATTCGCGAGGTCGTCGCCGAGTTCGAGCGCCCAGTGTTGCTGTTCTCGGGAGGTAAGGACTCGGTGGTGGTGCTTCACCTTGCTGCCAAGGCCTTCTACCCGGGCAAGGTCCCGTTCCCAGTGCTGCACGTCGACACCGGCCACAACTTCCCAGAGGTAATCGAGTTCCGTGACCGCACCGTCGAGCGTCTGGGTCTGAAGCTGGTCGTTGCCAGCGTTCAGGACTACATCGACCGCGGCATCCTGTTCGAACGCCCGGACGGAACCCGAAACCCGCTGCAGACCATGCCGCTGCTGGATGCCATCACCGAGGGCAAGTACGACGCCGTCTTCGGCGGCGCTCGCCGCGACGAGGACAAGGCCCGCGCCAAGGAGCGCATCATCAGCCTGCGCGATGAGTTTGGCCAGTGGGATCCACGCAACCAGCGTCCCGAGCTCTGGAACCTCTACAACGGACGCCACCTGCCGGGTCAGCACGTTCGCGCCTTCCCGATCAGCAACTGGACCGAGCTGGACATCTGGCGCTACATCGAGCGCGAAGGAATTGAGCTACCGCCGCTGTATCTGGCGCACCAGCGCGAGGTCTACCGCCGCGACGGAATGTGGCGCGCGGTCGGCCCGGTTTCGATGCCGGAGCCGCACGAGACCGTCGAGACCCGCACCGTTCGCTACCGCACCGTGGGCGACATGAGCTGTACCGGTGCCGTTGAGTCGAACGCGGTTTCGATCAGCGACGTAGTGGTAGAGGTTGCCGCTTCAACCCTCACCGAGCGCGGTGCCACCCGTGCCGATGACCGCATCAGCGAGGCCGCCATGGAAGACCGCAAGAAAGAGGGTTACTTCTAATGAGCAACCAGACCTTGACCGCCGCCGGCACCCTAGAGGCCGCCAACGGACTCTTCCGCTTCGCTACCGCGGGCTCGGTGGACGATGGCAAGAGCACCCTCGTGGGTCGTCTGCTTCATGACAGCAAGAGCATCTTGGTTGACCAGTTGGAGTCGGTGGCTCGCACCAGTGCCGAGCGTGGCTTCGGCGGAGACGCCGGTGGCCTGGACCTGGCGCTGCTGACCGACGGACTCCGCGCCGAGCGCGAGCAGGGCATCACCATCGACGTTGCCTACCGCTACTTCAGCACCGCGCTGCGTTCGTTCATCCTCGCGGACTGCCCGGGCCACGTTCAGTACACCCGCAACATGGTTACCGGAGCCGCCACAGCAGACACCGTGATTGTTTTGATCGATGCCCGCAACGGAGTTCTGGAGCAGACTCGTCGCCACCTCTCGGTGGTTCAGTTGCTTCGCGTTCCAAACGTCATCGTCGCCGTGAACAAGATTGACCTGGTCGACTACAGTCAGGACGTTTTCAACGACGTGTTGGCGCAACTAGGCCGCATCACCTCCGAGCTAAACCTCAGCGGAGTTCACGCCATCCCGGTATCTGCACTGGTTGGAGATAACGTCGTCGAGCGTTCGGCGCACACCGATTGGTACCAGGGTCCAACTCTGCTTGAGTTGCTCGAGACCCTGCCTGCGGTTGATGACCTGCAGCGCAAGGATGACCCATTCCGTCTGCCAGTGCAGTATGTGCTGCGGCCGCAGGGCGGATTGGCTCCAGCGGTTGCCGACCGCGCCGAGGAACTGCGCGACTACCGCGGCTACCTGGGCCAGATTTCGTCGGGTTCGGTCTCGGTGGGTGACCAGGTGGAACTCTACCCGGGCGGCTTCAAGACCACCGTCACCGGCATCGCTATCGCCGAGAAGCAGGTTGAGAGCGCCTTCGCACCGCAGTCGATCGCGCTTGAACTGGCTGACCAGTTTGACCTCGCTCGCGGTGCCGTTATTGCCGCTGCGGGAACCCTCGCCGAGCCGGTGAATAACATCTCTGGCGAACTCTTCTGGCTGGACCCACGTCCGCTGGTTGCGGGTCAGCGCCTGCTGCTAAAGACCGGAACCGTGACCACTCAGGTCATGGTCTCGGCGATTGAGGGGCGCCGCAACCTGGACACCTTGGCAATCGACCCAGCCGACAAGCTGGAGATCAATGACATCGGTCACGCCAGCCTTCGCTTGGCCACCTCGGTGCCAATCGATGACTATGCCCAGAACCGTCGCTCAGGAGCATTCCTGCTGATTCATCCGCAGGATGGTGCAACCCTGGCTGCCGGTATTCACACCGCACAGAACGACTTCGCAATCTAGCAATGAGCATCTACCCACTCGGACTCCGCCTCGAAGGCAAGCGCGTGCTTGTCGTCGGTGGCGGCGCTGTGGGTACCCGTAGGGTCAAGGGCCTCTTGGCCGCCGCGGCCGAAGTTGTGGTCATTTCACCGGTAGTCAGTGCCGAACTTGCCGACCTGGCGTTGACCGGTCAAATCACCTGGCACCGGCGTGAATTCTCCGCTGGAGACACCACCGGCGCCTGGCTGGTTCACACCGCTACCGGTGTTGCCGAGGTGGATGCCGCGGTGACCGCCGAGTGCGATGCCAACCGTATCCTGTGTGTAAACGCCTCGGTCGCCGAGCACTCGAGTGCTTGGGTTCCGGCAGTCGCTAGGCATGATGGAATGACGGTTGCTTCCTTCGGTGGGGGAGACCCGCGCCGATCGATGGCTCTTCGTGATTCCATCGCCGCCTTGCTTGAGTCCGGAGCACTTTCGGCTCAGCCGCAGCGCGAACGCGCGGCCGAAACAGCCCCGATATCCTTGATCGGTGCGCCGCAAGCGGCCGGAACAGTAGCTTTGGTCGGCGGTGGCCCCGGTCACATCGGCCTAATCAGCGCGCGCGGTCTCGCCCTGCTCAAGGCTGCCGACGTCGTAGTCGCCGACCGCCTCGGTCCAACCGCGCTGCTGGATGAACTGGCACCCAATGCGCTGATCATCAACGTGGGTAAGTTGCCGGATCACCACCCGATTCCGCAAGACGAGATCAACCGCATTCTGGTTCAGCAGGCCCTGGCTGGCAACCGTGTGGTGCGCTTGAAGGGCGGAGACCCATACGTTCTGGGTCGCGGTGGCGAAGAGCTGGACTACTGCGTTGACCACGGCGTTGAGGTCGAGGTTCTTCCTGGAATTACCAGCGCGATTTCGGTGCCGGCCGCCGCCGGTATCCCAGTCACTCACCGGGGCGTTGCCACTGGCTTCACCGTGGTCACCGGTCACGAGGGTGTCGGGAGCATTTCCGGTGGTCGAGACCACACCGTGGTGATTCTGATGGGTGTCAGCGCCCTGGCGCAGAGCGCGACCGCTCTGGCGACCGGCGAGCGCGGTGCGGATTGCCCGGTTGCCATCATCGAAGATGGCTACTCGACAAATCAGCGAGTGTGTTTTGGAACCCTAGAGACCATTGCCTCGGTGGCGGAAGCACGCGGAGTGCGATCCCCAGCGGTGATAGTCGTGGGTGACGTAGTTTTGCGAAGCCATTTCGCGCCAGCGGAATTTGGTGTTGCAATTGGACTTGGAAAATAAGGAAGACAACTAAATGAGCAAAGCCATTCGAGTGGCCATTTTTGGTGCGGGACCTGCCGGCGTTTACGCCGGAAACATCCTCGCCAACTCCTACGACAACGTCACCATCGATCTGTTCGACCAGCTGCCGGCACCTTACGGTCTGATCCGCTACGGAGTGGCACCTGACCACCCGCGCATCAAGGGAATCGTCAACAGCCTCCACGAGATGCTGGATTCCGGCACCATCCGCTTCTTCGGAAACGTCGAGTTTGGCAAGGACTTGACCCTGGATGATGTGCGCAACCACTATCACGCCGTGATTTTTGCAACCGGAGCCATCAAGGACGCCCAGCTGAGCATCCCAGGTATCGACCTAGACGGTTCGTTCGGGGCTGCAGATTTCGTCAGCTGGTACGACGGTCACCCAGACGTGCCTCGCACCTGGCCTTTGACTGCTCAGAAGGTTGCGGTTTTGGGTAACGGCAACGTGGCACTGGACGTAGCCCGCATGCTTGCCAAGATGCCGGACGACCTACTTACCACCGACATCCCTGCGAACGTTTACGAGGGTCTCAAGGCATCGCCGGTGACCGACGTCCACGTCTTCGGTCGCCGCGGTCCAGCCTCCATCAAGTTCTCGCCAATCGAACTCCGCGAACTCGGCGAGGTCAAGGACGTCGACATCGTGCTTTACGACGAGGACTTCCCAGAGAACTGGTTCGACGAGGACGCTGAAGGTGTTACCAACCAGCACCGAGTCATGGCGCGTGTTCTCAACAGCTGGCGCGAGCGTGAGCAGACCAACGCCAAGCGTCGCCTGCACCTGCACTTCTGGAGCAAGCCGGTTGCAATCACCGGCACCGACGGTAAGGTCAGCGGAATGCAGTTCGAGCGCACGGCACCAGCCGAGGGTCCAGCTGGCCAGGGCGTAAACGGCAAGGTCGTTGGCACCGGAGACATTCGCAACTACGACCTGCAGGCGATCTACCGCGCCATCGGCTACTGGGGCAGCGTTCTTCCAGAGGTTCCTTTCAACCACGAGTACGGCGTGATCCGCAATATCGGTGGTCGCGTGGTCGACGGCGATGACAATCAGGTGCAGGGTCTGTACGCAACCGGTTGGATTAAGCGTGGACCGGTTGGTCTGATTGGCCACACCAAGAGCGACGCGATGGAAACCATCGAGAACCTGGTTGCCGACGCCGACAAGTTTGCAGACCCGGTCAATCCAAGCACCGAGGAACTGCTTGCCGCCCTGGACAGCCGCGGTGTCGAGTACACCACCTGGCAGGGTTGGAATGCCTTGAACGCCTACGAGCTGTCGCTAGGCGAGGCCTACGGCCCGGTCCCAAGTCGCCCACACAACGCCGACCCCGAGGTAAACGGCGGAGTCGTCGAGGTTCCACGCGAGCGCGTGAAGGTGGTCGACCGCGAGACTCAGGTATCGGTCAGCCGCGCGGCGCAGTAGTAGCTTCGGCCGCAAGGTCAAAGAGAAACCCCGTCCAAGTGGACGGGGTTTCTCTTTGACTAGGTACGCGTCTTAGCGCAGTAGTCCGCGATTGCGGAGGGTGCGCTGGCGCAGCGGTGCGAAGACCAGACGCTCGATGATTACACCGACGCTGAGGATGACCACGATCGAGCCCAGGACACCGGGCATGTCTCCCAGGTTGCGAGCGTTGTCCAGCATCTGACCCAGTCCCGGTCCGAGTGCCGGGTTGATTGCGATCAACTCTGCGGCCATCAACGAACGCCAGGAGAACGCCCAACCCTGCTCCAGACCGGCAAGGAAGCCAGGCCAGGAAGCCGGCAGCAGGATGTCCTTGATGAAGCTGAAGCGACGGGCCCCCAGGACTTTGCCAGCTCGAAGGTAGATGGTTGGAATCTGGTCGATTCCGCTGATTAGTCCGTTGGCAATCGATGGAGTAGCACCCAGCAGAACCACGGTGAAAATGGTTGCATCGGAGAGGCCGAACCAGATGATGGCGGCCGGAACCCACGCCACCGAGGGCAACTGCTGCAGGCCCGTGAGAATCGGACGGAACACCAGACGAAGCCACTTGTTCAAACCGAGTGCGATACCCAGCGGCAATCCGATAGCCAGTGCGATCAGGAATCCCTGAACGCCCTTGCGGAGGCTATTGAAGGCCGAGGTCCAGAGGTTTAGGTCTGGGTTTGGGTTGGTGGCACGGTCCACCAGCGCCAACCACACGTCGCTCGGGCTTGGCAGAATCCAACTCGGCGCGGCCTGTGCGGTCACGGCAATCTGCCAGACGGCGAGGATCAGTGCAATTGCGAGCAGGGGAGCGAAGCCGCTCAGAATCGACTTGCCACGATTGAGCTTGCCGTCCTTGACCGACTCGAGTGCGTCAAGACCGGCAGCGAGTTCGCCGATCTCTTCAAAGGTATGTTCGCTTGCCTTAGCCATGGCGCTTGATCTCCTTGCGCAGTTCCTCGGTGATTACTAGCGAAAGCTCGCTGACGATCTTAGATTCGATTCGACGAGGTTCGTCCGAAGCAATCTGCCACTCGTTGATGATGCGTCCAGGGCGCGATGACATCAGGATCACGCGCTGCGAGAGGCGGACTGCCTCGCGCACGTTGTGAGTCACGAAGAGTACGGTCAGACCGGTGTCCTCCCAGATGCGAATCAGTTCCTCATGCAGTAGGTCACGGGTGATGGCGTCCAGTGCGGCGAAGGGCTCATCCATCAGCAGAATCTTGCGACCCTGAGCCAAGGCGCGGGCGATGGCAACGCGCTGACGCATACCGCCCGAAAGTTCGTGTGGTCGCAGGTTGTAGGCGTGTGGCAGGTGAACCAGCTCCAACAGCTCCTGAGCGCGAGCCTTGCGCTGCGACTTCGGGTACTTGATTAGCTTCAGCGCCAGTTCAATGTTTTTACCTGCGGTCAGCCATGGCAGCAGAGCGTGCTCCTGGAATAGCAGTGCAGGTGCAGCGCCGAGGTCGACCTGGCCACTGGTTTGGGTGTCCAGGCCGCTCAGGATGTTCAGCAGGGTGCTCTTGCCGCAGCCACTCGCGCCGACCAAGGCCACAAACTCGCCAGGCCGGATAGACAGGTTCAGATCATCAATGATGACCGGTCCGTCATGGGTGAAGCGCTTGCTCAGGTGTTTGATTTCTACGGAAGCACCAAGGCCCTCACCGCTGTCGGCGAGGGCATTGGCTCCGTTAAGGATGTTGCTCAATGCGGGTTTCCTACTTGAATTCGGCTGGGACGGTGATCAGGCTCTGACCATCGGTCTTCAGCAGGCCGTTGAGCAGGTTCAGGTTGAACAAGCCCTTCAGGCTAGAGGTTTGGGTGCCGGTTGGCAGCAGCTTAAGGTAAGCCGCGGACTGGAAGCCCTTGAGCACTGCCGGTGCGATTGGATCGGCGGTGTAGCTCAGGTTGTCCCAGGCGCTAGCGATTACCTTATCAGCCAGCTTCTTGCCGGTTCCGGCCAGGAGTTCGGCCTGGACCTGGTCGATGGCAGCCTGACGGTTGGTTGGGTTGTTCAGGAACTTGATGGCATCGTTGTTTGCCTGCAGGACTGCCTGGACGCTGCCAGGGTACTGGTTCAGGAACTTCTTGCCGGCAAATACCACGGTGGTTGGGAACTGCCCGCCGGCCCAGAGCGACTTCTCGTTTACGAATACCTTTGCGCCACCCTCCTGGATCAGGCGGGTTGCCCAAGGCTCGGGAACCCAGGCGCCATCAATCTTGCCCAGCTTGAACTGAGTAAGGGTGTCGGCGTTTGCAAGTGGCACGATGTTCACTGCCGAGCGACCGCCCGCGTAGAGACCGTTCTTGACCAGGTAGGTGCGCAGGGCAACATCTTGGGTGCCACCCAGGCCCGGATCTGCGATGTTCTTCTTTGCGAGGGCTGCAATCTCGGCCTTGGTTGGGGCACCCTCGGTCTTAATCAGGCCTGGCTTCACAACGAATACCGCACCACCCGAGGTAGCACCCGAAACGATGTTCAGCAGCGTTCCCCTGGTGGTGGTGTAACCACTGATGGCCGGGCTCGGGCCAACGAAGCCGATGTCAATCGCGCCACCCTTCAGTGCCTCGATCTCGGCGGTTCCTACGGTGAAGTAGGTGTACTGGACTTTGGTGCCGGCACCCAGGTATTTCTCGAACAGCTTCTGCTGGCGAGCGATAAGGGCAGGAGCATGGGTCAGATTTGCGAAGTAACCGATGCGAACGGTCGGGGCAGTGGCTGCCGCGGCATTTGCACTGCTAGGAGTCATGACTGCAGCCGCGATTAGGGCGGCTACTCCGACGCCAACGCTTAGCTTGCGAAAGTTCATGGTGATTCTCCTTGTTTGATGCTTTTCTAGTATTTCTACTGATTTAGTAGGAATACCTAGATTTACTCTAGGGAAGCCCAAACGAAAGCGCAAATCGGGCCGAAATAATGTGTCGGTTTATTTCGATAATGTCACTAGGATTTGCCTGCAAACCGCGTCACTGCTTGAATGTAGGCATGCAGATCTCGGCAAAAGTTGACTACGGCATTCGTGCCCTGTTGGTCCTTGCCGCCGCCTATGACGGGCCAGAAACTCGCCTAATCAAGAGCGAAGAGATTGCCACCGGCCAGGAAATCCCATTCAAGTTTCTTGAAGCAATCCTGACTGAAATGCGTCACGCCGGTTTTGTCATCAGCCAGCGCGGTGCCGTGGGCGGGTACCGCCTCAGCCGTTCGCCAAAGAGCATTGCCCTGGCGGACATCATGCGAGTTCTCGATGGCCCACTGGCTGCGGTACGTGGCTTGCGTCCCGAGATGGTCAGCTACAAGGGTTCTGCTGAGAATCTGGCCGATGTCTGGCTGGCAGTTCGAGTCTCGCTACGCAAGGTGCTGGAGTCGATGACTCTGGACGATATCCTCACGGGCAAGTACCCGAAGGAAGTAAGCGGCCTGCTGAACGACCCGGATGCAAACGTCTCTCGTCCAATGTTTGTCACCGAGTAGCCACTTCCAGTTACTAAGCACACTTAAGACAAAACCGCCGAATCGCTTCGGCGGTTTTATAAATTCTGCGGGCTACTTGGCCGCTTCGTCATCCTCGGTGTCTTCGTCTTCGTCGTCACCGTAGAGGTCGGCCCACTTGTCTTCGTAGTCTGGCTCGTTGCTCTTGTCTTCGTGACCTAGCTCGCGCTGCAGCGCATCCAGATCAGTGTCTGGGCTGAAGTACTTAAGTTCGCGAGCTACCTTGGTGTGCTTCGCTTTTTGACGGCCACGGCCCATGCCTAAGACCCCATCTTTTGTCTTGTCCGCAGTGCCATGCGGAACGCTAAAGAAAACCTCGAGTTATTTTAGCAGGAGTGGACTGAGAATCATTCCTGCGATTACACACAGGGCTGGCAGCAACAGGTTTAGCAGCAGATTATAGGTGCCCTTGCGGTTGTCACCTTGGCGGTAGTAGTGAACAGTTTGGGCCGCCCAACTGCTGAAGGTAGAAAGTCCGCCGGCAAAACCTAATGAGAGCACGAAACTGGCCACCTCGCCGTTCTGCGTTGAGTAAGTTAGCCCCACCACCAGTGATGCCACCGAGTTACCAACCAGGATTCCCCAGGGCAATCGACCGTGCCAGTGGGAGAGCGCCAGCCGCAGAGCCGAGCCGAGACCGCCGGCCAAGACCGCCCCGAGGCCGATCAGGGTTATCAGGAAGTAGTTAGTCGACACTCGGCCACGCTCCCTTGCCGGCGCGGTAGCCCAGCGCGTAGCAGAGCAGGCCAGCCACCAGCTGTGAGAGTACGTAGAGCAGACCAGCAATCACGCCGAGGTTTGCAAGCATCAAGACCCACATCAGGGCCAGGCCACTCATGGTCGTAAAGCCGCCACTGAACCCTGCACCCCAGAACCATTTGGCTTCGGGGGAGGCAAATCGCTTCCTAGGTCCCTGGGCCGATCCGTTCACCCACCCCAGAAAATACGAGCCGGCAAGATTCACAACAAAAAGTGCCAGCAGATTTCCCAGCGCCAGGCTGATTGCGCCTCGCAGCAGGGTGCCCAGGGATCCTCCGGCGAAGGCCAACGCCAACGCTCTCGGTGGGGGATTGAGCTTCATGACTTGAGTGCGGGTGGGTTTCGGGTTGACCGAAACCGCTACTCGTGCTCTTCCGGGTTGCGCGTGGTCTGGAAGCGCTGAACGATGTTGCGTCCGCGCTCGTGGCGGCGACGAACCGGACGAACCGAGTCACCGCGGCGAACGTCACCAGGCAGCGGCTTGCGGTCGAACAGGTTCACCTTGTCCGCACTCTCCAAACGCCAAGGAACCAGGGTCACCATCACGCCGCGAACGTAGAGCAGCTGCTTCCGGATGCGGTTTGCGCGGTGGTTGTGGAAGATGTGCTCCCACCAGTGACCCACGACGTATTTCGGCAGGTAAACACTGATTCGCTCGGAACCATTGGCCTCGCGGTGCTTGGTCAGGTACTCGATCAGTGGAGCGGCAAACTCACGGTACGGGCTCTCGATGATGCGCAGTGGCACACCGATTCCCATGTCCTTCCACTCCTGTTCGAAGGCCTTGGCGCGTTCTGGATCGACCGCGATGTGGATTGCCTCCATCTCGGTGTGACGCGATGAAAGAGCGTAGTCCAGAGCCTTCAGCTGTGGCTTGTTCAGCTTGTCCATCATCACAACGGCGTAGTCGCCCTTGCTGCCGAAGACGGTCTTGCTGTCCAGGGAAATTTCCTTCTCAACCTCGGCGTAGTAACGCTTGGTGTTGAACATCACCCAGTAGAGGACCGGCATGATGATGAATACCAGCCATGCTCCGTGGGTGAACTTGGTGATGGTAACAATGACCAGTACGATGCTGGTCAAGGTGGCACCGAGGCCGTTGATTGCCAAACCGCTGTTGGCGCTGCGGGCGCTGATGCTGCCGTCTGCCTTGCCGCGTCGCCAGTGGCGAAGCATGCCCAGCTGGCCCACGGTGAAGCTGGTGAACACACCGATGATGTAGAGCTGAATCAGTCCGGTCACCGAGGCCTGGTAAATCACAATCAGGGTCAGTGCGGCAGCCATCAGGCTGAACATTCCGTTGGAGTAAACCAGACGGTCGCCGCGGGTCAGCAGCGCTTTCGGCGCGAAGGCATCCTTTGCCAGCACCGAGGAGAGCAGCGGGAAGCCATTGAAAGCCGTGTTGGCTGCCAGCAGCAGAACCGCTGCGGTTCCGGCCTGGATGACGTAGAACATGAAAGAGTTGGCGCCGAATACCGCGTAGGCGATC
>ERZ650311.191-NODE-191-length-41747-cov-6.031277_pt1 | contig 41747 bp, 63 predicted proteins | sample MGYA00376247_ERZ650311 | MGnify/ENA primary metagenome ERZ650311 (study PRJEB26733, sample SAMN07839324) | wastewater metagenome | biome: small river; feature: stream; material: water | place: USA: North Carolina | collected 2016-07-28 ...
GATATGCAATCTTGTACGTTATACTGCATAATAGCGGAACAAGGAAAATAAAAGATAGGCCTAGGTCTGTATTGTTCTGATATACTGTCACACATTATACAAGAGCAATAAAGCTAGCCATGTGTATTTAAATGATAACAAGTTAACGAGCCATATTATGCGTGTTTAACTACATATACTAATGTAACAGCACGGCGTATAAAGTCAAGAGCGTTATTTATGTAAACATAATTATTGCAATATTATAATATAACAAAAAGAGAATTATAATGTGTTATATATGTTATATTATAACATCGCGCTGAGGACACAGGGGTTGGCGACGTCCAGACACCCGGCCAGGTAGCAGAACCTGGACACGTGGAACTCCTCCTCCCGCAGCACCAGCCAGTTGTACCGCAGGACGCCGTTCGCCTTCTCGTCGGCCGACTGGTTCAACCCGACCATCCCGGTGACGTGGGCGAACTTCCGCTTGTCCTCCGAGAAGTTGGACATGTCCAGGCTGTCCTGGGCGTAGGACGCGGCGTTCGCCTGGGTGGCGGTGACCACGCAGCAGTGCAACTCCTGGCGGAGCCGGGACATCGCCTTCCAGGTGGCGTTGATCCCGTCCCGGCTCTCCTTGTAGCCGGGCGGGGCGGCCAGGATGTCGGCGTAGTCGATGACCACGATGTCGGGCGGCCAGCCGGCGTCGGCGAGCCGCAGGCACACCCCCCGCACCCCGTCGGCGGTGATGCTGTCGGTCGGGTATACGCCGAGCTTGAAGTAGGACTCGTCCGACTTGATCCGGTCGCGGTAGACCTTCTGGCAGGCTTCCCACGCCAGGTCGGGGGTCATGGCCTTGAGCCGCTTGGTCTCGTGCCCCACGTCCACGACGACCCCGCGTTCGGCCTTGTGAAGCTCCAGCTTGTTCGGGATTTTGACCTCCTTCTCCTCCTTCGGCAGGCCGAGGTTGCGCATGGCGAACCGGCGGGCGATCTGCCGGCGGGTAAGGTCGCCGACCTCGAAGAACGCCACCCGCTTGCGGTTCCGCATGGCCTGGTACGCAAGCTCTAACATTTGATAGGTCTTACCTCTTTTTTCAGGTCCGAGGAACGCGATGAACCCGTCCCGCTCGATGGCGTTCCTGAAAAACTGCTTGCCGAGCGGGCCTTTCATCTGAAACAGGACGTCCTGGGAGCGGTCGCCGGTGACGTCCCGGATGAGGGCTTCGTCCTGGAACAGGTCGGTCATCCCGTCCTCAGCCACTTCGATGGTCGAGTAGGACTTCATAACCTGGTCGAACTCGTCGGCCTTGCCGGCGTCGAGCAGGCCCTGGGCCTTTTGGAGTGTCTGCCGGCGTCTGACCTCGTTGAACAGGGCGGTCGCCTCGTCCAGGACGAGTTCCGGGTTGAGCTTCTTCTTCAGGCGGCGGTACTCGCCGTCGAGGGACTCCAGGAACTTGCCGACGAGCCGGACCTCGTCCTTGTCGGCGGTGTCGGCCCACTTGGCGAAAATACCCTCCAGGTTCTCGTTCGGGGCGGTCCCGTACCTGCGGTGGAACTTGACGCACCAGGACCCGAGCAGGTTCGCCCACCGGGACGCGAACATACCCTCCTTCGGCCACTGCGGGGCGAGGCGGGCGACCACCCGGTCGCTGACCGCCATGCCGATCAGGACGGTGCGGGTCTTGAGGTCGGTGTGGGACGTTACCTTCATTTGGACTCCGCGTTCAGTTGCTTGGCCGCCCTCGCCGCCTCCCACGCCCGGTCGAGGCACTGGCGGCGGTCCATTTTCAGGTGGGCGACGACCCACCACCAGGGGATGCCGTTCGAGGTCGGAACGCCGTCGAACGCGCGGGCGTGCTCCCGCCACATACGGGCCTGGAACAGGGCGTGGGTTACGGACTTGAAGGTCACTTGATTTCCTCCCAGAGGTTGTCGATCACGGACTGGTCAGACCCGTACTTCTGCGCCGCCCCGTTGACCAGGTCTACGAACACCGGGTCAAGACGTGACCGGGGGGCGCGTTTCAGGACGCCACCTTTCCACTTGTCCCCGAAGTGGGTGGCCTGCTTGTGCAACTCGCGGACCCACTGTTCGGCGAAGGTGGCGTACTGCGGGGTGGCGTCGATGACGTGGCGGGCGAGCCGGCCTAGCCGTGAGGACTCGCCCGCCGACGCGGCGGTTTTGGACAGTCGCTTGGTGAGGTCGGTGTAGGCGTCGAGGACGAGTTGAATTGCGACCTGCAGGTCGGTGCCCGCCCCCTTCGGCCACCGCAGGTGCGCAACGCGGTCGAAGACCTTGAGCGAGTCCTCGGAAACGGTCACGGTCGGGTTGTCCCGCTCGTGGCGGGCGAAGGCGGAAACCAGCTGGTCGAATTTGAGCCGGAAGGACTTGGCGGAGTGCGCCTGCGGGACGTATGGATGGCCTAGCGACTTGCAGTACCAGGCGAGAAGCCGGTCGGTGTCGAACTCGGGGTGAGCGGCCCGGAGGGCCGCGAACTCCGCCGACCACGAATTCTTCGACCATCCGCGCGCAACCCCGATCCTTTTAGCGGCGAGGGCGTCCTTCAAGGTTTGCGCGCGCAGGCGGTCAACTTCCTGGATTTGAGCGGGTAACTTGGACCTGGAGTTGGCGGGCACGTTGACTCCGTCCAGCGGCATGGTGTTGTCCTCCGTATCGCCCCTGCCGCCGACGGCGGCAGGTAAGTCTTTGTCTTTAGCATCTATGTCTTTAAGAGAGCCAGTACCGATCCGTACCCCCTTAGGCGGTACAGATTTGACCCCCGGTGTACACTTGTTCTCTATAAACGGGCCGGCGACTTCTTCGACCAGTCGGAAGTGCCGCTTCGCCGGGTTCCCCATCATCTTGAGTTGGATTACGCCGAGCTTGACAAACGCCGCCAGGAGTCGCTTCTGCCGCTGGTCGTTGATGCCGAGCTTGCCTTTGATCGTCTTACGGGGAAGGAGGACCCACCCGCCTTTCTTTTTGTACCGGGCGAGTTTGACCTCACGTTCTTCGTGGTCTACGGCCCCGCCGCCGCGGGACAGCCAGTCGGTGTTGACCATCGTGGCGAACAGGTCGCCCGGCCCGGCCCCGAACGCGATCAGGAAGTCGTTCGGTACTTGGAACCATTGTCCGGCCGCGTAGCGGTCGAAGAACGGCCTGGTCATTTGTTGACCTCCTTTTCCAGCCGCATCAGCTTGCGCAGGAACTTGTGCCGTTGCCGCTGGACGTCGATCCCGTAGGCGAACGGCTTCGGGTCGTGAAAGTTGCGATGGTTGGCGGCGACGAATTCCTTTTCCTCGGTCCAGGTCTCCAGCGCGGTGTTCCAGATGGACATAAGGTCCACTCGGACGACCCGCTTGGCGGGCATCCCCCGCATCGCGACCTCGACCAGTCCGCGGGATTTGAGCGCCCGCAGGAGGCGGGACTGCATCTGGGCGGTCAGGTTGAACTCGTGCTGCCACTGGCTGACCGAGACCGCCGCCCATCCGTCGTCGTCAACTGGTAAGGACATGAGGTAACATAGGGCGATGGTCTCGCGGGGGTTGCAGACCTTGTACCGGATGAAGTCTAGGCACAGGACCATGTTCGGGCTGTTGCTGGCGCGCAGCCGGCGGCATTCGGCAACGAAGTCTTGCAGGTCTTTCATGCGTGATGCTCCTATGGGCTTGAGCGTTAAAAAGTAACAGGTCTGTGTTCATTGTCAAGACGTAAAGCATCAGGAGTCGTCAGACCCCTTGGAGTTTGCGATTAAACGCGATTTGCCGCGTTATCTCGCCCCGAACGCCGCAAAGTGGCTTGCCGGGGCGAAAGCGTCTCAAATCGCGTTTAATGCGATTTGTGGGCTTGGTCGTATTCGGCGAGTTCCCGTTCCGCGTTCATGACGCTGACCATCATTTCGTCGTAGGCGTCTTGGACGTCCCGCAGCCGCTTCGCAACCTTCCCGTCGAACGGGTTAAGGTTGTGCTCTTTCTGGACCTCGCGTAGTCCCTTTTCCTGGTTGGCAAGGTACAGGTTCGCCAGCGTCACGGCTTCCTGGAGTCGCTTCCGCGGGTCCGGGTTGAACCGTGTGCTCCACATCCTGGTTCTGGGGGAGGCGTCCCACCGCAGCGTGGTCGATGCCATCCCTTGGACGGCGCGGGCGGCTTCCGGGGACAGCGGGGGAAGGGCCGGAAGGCCGGCGGCCGTGAGGAACCGCTGCAACCCGTGTTCGTACTCGGCCAACTCCCGCCGGATCTCTTCCTTGGCCGCCGCGTCGATCACCTGCGCCGCCGGGGTGTCGAGCCGGTCGGGGAACGTGACCTCGAAGTCGAGCGGCACCGGCACCGTGCCGTTCTCGACCAGTTGTTTGATGACCGGCCGGATCACGTTGGTCGCGAGTTCCGCCCGTGCCGCGTCTAGAGCGGGGGGCGGGAACGGGCGGTTCGTAGGAGGGAGGAAGCGGATCGTCGACCAGGAACCGTCCGGGTTTCGCTGGGGCCTCCAGAACTTCGGCGGTTCCTGGTCGGGCGGCTTGTCGGGGTCGTCGGCCATGTGTTTACTCCAGGAAGTGTTCGCGGAACTTCTTGACCTCGGACTTCTTGGCCCTGGACAAGTCCTTCCCCGTCTCCAGCACCACGTCGATGGTCTCGCCGTCGAAGCACGCCAGTTGCTCGACCAGTTTCGCCGCGGCCCGCCGCCCGGCGGCGTCCCCGTCCAGGCACACCACCCGCTTGGGGAAGGTGGCGATCCGGGCGACCTGCGCCAGCGACAGGTTGACCCCCAGCCCGCACACGCACCCCGGCCCCCCGGCGATCACGTCCAGCGGGCCTTCCACGACCACGACCGTGTCCCGGCAGAAGTCCCACCCGTACAGGACCTCCCGGCTGTGGACCTTCTCCTCGCTCGGCTTCGCCGTCAGGTACCGCGGCTCGGCCCGGTCGTCGATGCTCCGGGTCGTCCACGTAACGACCTCCCCCCGGTAGTGGACGGGGATGAGGATGCGCCACGGGTGGGTCGGGGAGATTCCGACGCTGCCCAGCCCCCACAAGGCTTCCACCTCGTCCGGCGGGAACCCGCGGCGTTTTAGGTAGTCCGCGTGGACGCCCATCAGCCCGTCCTGGTAGCCGGCCGGGTACACCACCTTCCCGCCGACCTTGACCTTGTGCTCCGGGGGCGGGGCGGACTCCCGGACGCCCTTGACCACGTCCCGGATTTCGTTCCACGACGCCCCGGTCAGTTCCCGCAAGGTCTCGCCGAGCCGGTGTTTGCCGCACTTCCAGCACGACACCGCCCCCCACCGCTCGTTGATGCCCAGGTGGAACCCGCCCGAGCCGGGCGAGCACCAGACGCAATCGACCCCGATCCAGCCGCGGCCGACGTGGCGGTGCCCGGCCGGGGCGAGCGGGACGTTGTGCTCGCGGAGGAAGTCTAGTATGGTCATGGGCGGCGGAACGCCATTAAGGTGGTGAGGGTCAGGATCAGGAGGAACCCGAAGACGGACGCCCCGCAGGCGTCGTCCTTCATCACCCAGGCGTACAGCACCAGGGGGATGAACAGGCCGGCGCACAGCCAGAGGGCCGGGGCGATCAGGCGGTACATGAGCTTGCGGCGGGTCGCCGGGGTCATTTCGTCCTCCGTTTCTCGTCCTTCTCGACGTAGGCGGTCATGAACTCCCGCAACACCTTCGTCATGTTGGTCCGCCGCCGGGCGCACGCGGCCTTAAACCTGTCCCGCAGCCGGCGGGGGATCGCCCTGATCTGGAGGCAGATCGCCACCGGGTCGTCCGGGTGCTTGTCCATCGGTGATCTCCTTGATGACGGCCTGGGCGATGGGGTACTCCTGGTCGCCGGGCACGATTATTTGGTTGATGATCTTAACGACCCGGTCCTGCTCCTGCAGCCTGCCGGCGTCCCAGGCGTCGCGGGCGGTTTGCTTCCCCGCCCACCCGCCAAGGTAGTATTTCTCCCACCAGTCGTCGAAGGTCATTTTTTACCTCTTGTTGTCGTGGGTGAGCATTAGGTATGCGAGGCCGAAGGTGGCCCCTAGAAAGCAGGACAGCACCCCGACCACAAATCCGCCCCACCACGTGTTTTCCATCACAGCCCCTCCTCCTGGATCGGGCGGCCGAGGCCGCGGAACAGGTTACGGACCTCCCCCACCGTCGCGTCCGCCGGGAATCCGACCTCGGTGACGACGTGGATGCGGGTGTCGTCGCGGGCGAGACTCAGGTACAGCGACCAGCTGTCCGACGCATGGTCGGCGCGGACCTTTACGAACGGGCAGGCCGCGTGCGTGTAGATTTCGACCTTGTACAGCGTGTCGAACACGACCTCGCCCTTGAAGTTGGCGACCTCCGTGAGCCAGTCCGGGGCGGCCCGCAGCGGGGTGCTGTCCAGTTCCAGCGGGCGGGTCATCGCTTCCTCCCGGGTCCGTGGTGGCGGTCCAGAATCATCTGCTCCAACAGGTCCAGGTCTTCTTCGGAGTCGGTCGTCGAACCTTTGCCGTCGAAGATGGCGGTCAGCGACCGGCGCTTCTTCTCCTGGATCTTCAACATCATTTCGTCCACCGTGTCGCGGGCGTACAGGTAGTACGCGGTGGTCGGCACCCCTGCGACCCCCCGCCCGATCCCCCGCGTCCGGTCCTCCGCCTGGTCGTGCGCCCCCGGCGTCCAGTCGAACTCGGGGAAGCACACGTCGGAAATCCCCGGAGCCGACCAGCCCGTCCCGGCCGCCCGGATGTTGGCGAACAGGTCGAGGCACCCCGGGTCGTTCACCACCCGCTTGAACGCCGCCTGCCGCCGCTCCTTGTTCGTCCCGCCGTACACCAGTTCGGAGCAGTCCTTGAACGCCTCGTGGTAGCCCTTGACGACCTCGGTGTGGGCGCAGAACGCCAGCAGCTTCCGGCCGGACTGGTTGAACGCCGTGACCCACGAAATCACGGCCTTCATCTTGAGCTTGCCGACCAGCATCCGCAGTTCGCCGATCTTCGCCCGCCGGTCCACCGCCCGCCCCTTCGCCCCCTTCCCGACCATCTTGAGCCAGCGGGCGACCCCGGCCTCGGCGGCCTTGTACTCCCCCGGCGAACTCAGTTCGACCGGGATGAGCACCCTGGACTTGGGCGGCAGGTCTTTCATCACCTGCTCCTTCGTCCGGCGGACGAACCCGTTCCGGCGGAGCTTCCGGCGGAGCTTGTCCTCGTTGCTCGCCCCGTTGTACTTCCAGCCCCAAGCCGTCCACTCGGGGCCGCAGTACCTGTGGCCGAAGGCCTTGTACGTCCCCCACGCCTCCTGGTCGAGCATGTTCAACGCCGGCCAGAGTTCGATGGGCCGGTTGACCGCCGGGGTGCCGGACATGAACACCAGGTGTGGCACCCCCTCCTGCAGCCGCCGGAACGCCCGGGTCTGCTGGGAGTCCGGGTTGCCGAGCGCCTGGGACTCGTCGGCCGCGACGAACGCCGGTTTCAGCCGGCGGAGGGCGGGCACCCAGAACTTCAGGATCTGGTAGTTGACGACGTACACCGCCCGCTTCGGGGCGTCGAGGCCGAACCCCGGCGGCACCTTCTGCCCGTGCAGCAGCTGGACGAAGGCTTTCGGGTCGTGCTTCGTGAACTCCTCCTCCCAGTTGTACTTCAGGTAGGCGGGGACGACGATGACCGTCCGCCCGGCCGGGAGGAACCATTTTCGCCAGGTGATGACCTGTAGCGTTTTGCCCAGCCCCGGGTCGTCGCCCAGGTACGCCCGGCCGCCGTTGTTCTGGATGAACTGGACGCCCTTGATCTGGTAGCGGCGGAGTTTGGTCTTCACGAGTAGGTCCAGTACAGGGTCAGGGTGGCGAACGCCAGCATCAGCAGCCCGCAGGTGAAAACGTACCCGACGAACCAGTTCGGGGACCGCAGGTGGGCGGCCGAGTCCGCCACGCAACACACCCCGATGATCCCGGACACGACGCAGGCGAAGGTGATCATAGCTTCTCCTTGACCTCGACGAACGCCGCGGTGATCCTGGCCGCCGGCCACCCGAGGCCGGTCAGGAACTTCCGCACCGCGTACCGGAAGTTGGCCGTGGAATCCCCCTGCCCCAACTCCTTGACCGTCCTGGTCACAGCCCGCGGCGGCCACAGCACCAGTTCCGCGACCCGCCGGGCGTCGGCGGTGAAGTCGGCGAAGAAGTCGTCCGGGTCGAACGCCGCCAGGCGGGGCGTCGCGGGCGTCGCGGCGTCGATTACGGCCGGGTCGGTGGGGGCACACCTGGCGGCCCGGCGGGCCTGCTTGCCGAGTTCCGTCCGCACCGCCTTCTCGACCTTGTACGCGACCCACGTCGTGAACTTGGTCCGCTGGTCGTAGCTGTGGTACGCCCGGACGAACCCGAGGTCGGCGGCCGACGCGACCGCGTCCCGGTCGGCCGGGCACGCCCCGACCGTCCGCTTGGTCACCGCCCGGATCAGGCCCTTGACCTCGCTGTACGTCTCGTCGGCGGCGGCCATGCGCTAGTACCCCTTCTTCATGTCCCGGCGGGCCTGCTTCACCGCCTCGCCGGGGTCCTTGTACACCCGGTTGAGTTCGATCAGCTGGGTCGCCCCGCCGATCAGCGTCAGGACCGCGACGTACCGCTCGACCCCGTTGTCGTCGGCCGCCCACCTGGACTCGTAAAACTCGCCCGGGACGGCCTGCGGGACGCGGACGCCGTCCTTCGTGTACGACCCGGGGACGTACAGCCGCTCCCCGGGTTCGAAGTCCAGCATGTTGTTCCGCTTCGGCTTGCTCACTTGACCGCCTCCTTCCCGCTCAGGAGCTTCCGCAGCAGGCGGTGGGCCGCCCACCGCCGGTCGAGGCCGCTGCCGACCGGCTTGCAGTGCGCCGCCGCGGCCGACGCGGCGAGCAGCAGGTTCCACGCGCTCCGGTCGGCCCCCTCGGGGAACGGCGGGTCCCGCCACGCCCGGTCGGCGAACCCGACGGCGGAGTAGGACACGTTGTAGTACCGCTGCTTGGTCCGGGCGAGGCCGAGCAGGAACTGGTTGGCGACGGCGGGCGACACCTTCCGCCCCCGCAGCCCCGGCACGGCCGTCGCCACCTTCGCCGCCCGGTCCAGGTACGCCTGCACGATCCCGTCCATGCCGCCGTCAACGTCCTTGGCCAGTTGTACCTGCCCCACCGGGTCGAGCCGGCTGTGGACGTAGAACTCGTTCGCGTTCAAGTCCTTCCCACCGGCGTACCCGGTGAACCCGCGGTTGCCGGCGGACGAGGTCACGAACCCGACCATGTGGGCGAAGTCCTTCACCCGCCGGAGCGCCGGGGACTTGACCTCGAATGCGGCGGCGAATCCGCCCCGGTCGGACGGGATGCCGGACAGGGTGTAGGCGGCCCCGGTGACCTCCAGCCCGGCCCGCTTCAAGGCCGCGGCGAACGCGGCGGCCGTCTTGGCGTGGTCGGGGGCGTCCTTCGCTACCGTCTTGGACGAAACGTCGGTGTGGAACATTGGTATGTACTCCTTAGTTGTGGTTGATGTCGGTGGGGGCGGTCTTGGCGTTGCGGATGGCGGCCTCCATGGCCTGCGTCTTCGCCTCTGCCTGGTCGATGCACTCGCTCACCTGCCGGCAGGCGTCGGCGAGCAGCAGGAGTGGGGACAAGGTCTCCCGCTTCTTGCAGGCCTCGGCGGCGCGGTGGAGACTGACCAAGACCAACGCCATGTAGACCATGCCGGGCGTGCTGTCCTTGTTGCTACCGAGGTCCACGGCGATCTTGGTCGCCGCGTGCAGCAGCCGGCCGAGTTCGGCGGCCTTGGCCTCCATTTCGGGGGTGACCTTGGGCGTCTTCGGGGCGTTCTTTGCCACGGTCGTAGCTCCGTTCGGGGAAGGGGCGGAATCGGCACGCAGGCTTTCGCGATTAAACGCGATTCTAGACACGTTCGGCCGCGGGGCGTACTCGGCTCGCCCCGCGGGGAGAAAGCCCCGCAAATCGCACGCTACGCGATCTGCGGGCAGGTCAGTCTTTCGTCAGCACGTCGGCCGGCAGCACGACGCCGGCCTTGCGGCCGAGGATCAGGAACTCCACTTTGATCTGGTCACCGGCGGCTTCGAGGACCGTGCCGCCGGTCCCCCGGTACTGGCCGCCGACGATCTTCACCTTGTCCCCCGGCTTGTAGGTCGGGGCGAGGGCTTCCGGCTTGGACTTGGTCTTCATGTCTTGGCTCTGGATGAGTAGTATTGCGGCCTCCTCGGACTCCAGGGGGGTGGGGGTCCAGAACTCCCGCTGTTCGAGTTCCCACTTCTTGGCCTTGGTCTTCGTCGGCGGCTCCCCCTTGGCGTACCGCACCCCGGTCAGGGACGGCTTCATGGGAAGGATGCCCCAGACGCCGCGGGTCTTGGTGATGCAGTCGATCACGTCGAACGTGGCGTCGCACTGGACGATGACGTACCCGCGGTAGGACACCGCCTTCTGGACTTTGCGGGCACCGCCCGCCCGGTCGAGTTCGACGTGGGTCACGTCGTAGTGGTCGCCGAACTTCTTCTTGGCCTCCCACAGCGCGTCGTCGGCCGACTCGTTGTAGACCCACGCCGGTTGGTCCATGGTCGTGTAGTCGCCGGCCGCGTACTTGTCGGCGCTCACGGTCATCACCCGCGCCTTACCCGACCAGACGCTGTACCGGTCTTTGGACACTTTGGCGACGTACTCCCGCGGGACGACGAGCTTGCCGAACAGGTGGCTCAGGCCGGCGAGCCGCAGGTTCTTGCGGAGCCGGGTCAGCACGCGGCTTTCCTCCCCCGGCTCGACGGCGGCGACGTAGAACTTGGCCTTGCGGCACTTGGGGCAGATCAGGTCGTCGCCCCGGACTTCGAGGGCGTTGGTCCAGGCGTAGCACTGTTCGCAGCGTTGGGTGGGCATGGGCGGGTCTCCGAGTTGGAGGGTTAGGGATTCAGGACAGGGGGCCGAAGAACTTGGCGAACGCGGCTTGGACCTTCTGGGGCCGGCACAGCTTGTCGTACCCCCACCGCTGGTCGAGCCACCGCTTGAAGTCTTGGTACGTCATGCTCAGGTCTTTCCCGTCGCGGGTGCCGGTCGTGTCGCGGACGATCACGCGGGCGGTCCCCTTGAAGACGTGCCCGACGAACACGAACTTGGTCATGGCCCCGTTGTCAAGGTAGACGAACAGGTACACGTCGAAGAACGTCTTCTTGGACATCCCCTTCACGACCTCTTCGCCGTCGATCTTCTCCTTGCGGGGGATGCGGACGACGCGGGTCTCGCTCGTCACGGTCGCCTTCCACGCGGCCGGAATCTTCGTTTTGGTCATGTCGGCCCCTCTTGTGTTTTCCCCGCCGCCCGTTGCGACGTTGTGTTACTGTACTCACACCCTGCCGACCAGTGCAAGGGGTGGCGGGGAAAAACACTAGGAATTTTAGTCCCCCTCGACACCTACGATTTCGTCCAGCACCGCCCTGGCCGTCTGCACCGGCATCGAGTCCGGGTCGTCCCACGACCAGGAGTACACCATCGGGACGGCGACCTTCTGCACGTCGTCACCGATGTCCAGGTACTTGATCCACCCGCCCATCCCCACGTCCTCGACCCGCGTCACCCCCTCGTTCGGCTCGACCGCGGCCCCCTTCGGGTACGCCGCGGTCGTCTGAATCCCGACCGGGTTCGCGGCCGGGACGGCCTGCACCGCCTGGGTGGTGAACCAGTAGCTCATGCTGTCCGCCATCGCGTGCTTGTCCACGACCGCCCCGGCGGCCTTCGCCTTCCAGGCCACGAAGCACCGATGGTGGGGCGGGGGGAACAGGTAGTACCCCAGGTTCCAGATCCAGACCTCGCAACTGTACCCGGCGTCCTCCAGCATGTCGGCGACCGCGATGGCGACCCCGCTGCGGAACCACAGCCCGCTCGGGTTCACCGACCGCCCGCCCTTCCCGCTCTCCAGGTTGGCGACCAGGGCCACGTTCCGGGGGGCGTGGACGCGAGGCCGCTTCGGCCGCCGGTAGAACTCCGGGTCCCCGCCCAGGAGCCGGTCGATATCGACCTCCCCGTCCGTCTCGTCCCACCGCAGCCGCCGCCGGATGTTGGTGGGGGGTTTGACGTACTTCCTGACCACGTTGACGATGCTGTCGATCTTGGCGACCGCCTCGTTCCAAGGAGAATGGAGGAACCTGTCGAAGTCGGCCCAGGTCTCGCCCCGGCGGCCCGGCCAGGTCTGCCGCTCCGGGGCGAAGAACGGGTTCGCCCCGCTGTTGGCCTTCTTGGCGTGGGTGACCACGTCCAGCGGGCCGTCGAACAGCATGGCGTACCCCTTCAACTCCTTGTCAAAAATGACCTTCATCGACAGGTTCCTCCGGTTGAGGTTAGATCGGCTTCTTAACCACGATACCGCCCACCTGGTCCGCGACGGCCTGGGCTTCTTCGCGGACCAGGAACTGCTTGCCGTTGGCCCGGTTGATCGACCAAACGTCCGCGTCGTCCTCGTCGGACCGGATTTCGTCCTTCTCGTAGAACTTCTGCCCGTACTCGTCCTTCACCATCCACACCTGTGGCGACGGGGGCGGCTCCTGGTACAACTCGGCCGGGCACCGCATCCAGTACCCGTCGAGGTCCGCCTGCCACCCCTTTTGGTCCCGCGAGTCCGGGTGGCCGACTTCAACCTCGTCCCCGTCGAACCGGAAGTTGATCCGGGTCGCGTCTTGGAAGACTCGCAGCCCGAACCCCAGGGTCGGGGAGAAGCAGACCCACTTGATCCGGTGGGCGCGGAGGAGGTTCTTGAACCGGGACTGGATGCCCGCCGGCATCTTGTTCCACTTGGCGATGTCGAGGCAGGAGTTGAACGCCGCCACGACTTGCTGGTCGTTGTACTCGGGCACGGTGGTCTCCTTGTGTGAGGTCATGAATGCTACGGCGAGTTCGGCAAGCCTGGATGGGGTCATGTCATATATCATTTCGGGAGCGGGGTCGGCTTCTGGGTTTGCTGGTACGACCACTGCACTAGCTCCATCACGGTGGTCGTAGACAGCAGCTTTCCCGGGTTGTGCCGCATGTAGTCGGCGGCGAGTTCGTCCAGCCGCTTGTGCAGGTACTCGTGCCGCTCCTTGTGTTCTTTGGTCGTCATCGTCGGTCTCCTTGGTTAAGCCATCTTCGCGACCTCTTCCGCGGACCACCCGCAGAAGTAGGCCTCCAGGACGTCCTGGATCGTCCAGTGTGCCTGTGTGACCATCACACAGGCGTCCTTGATGAAGCGGGTGCTCATCACCCGCCGCATTCCGGTCGTTGCATCAATCCGGTCGCGGACGTACCACAAGCTCTCAAGCAGGTCGTACCCCTTCGCCGCGATCCCGGCGGCGACCTCCTGGGCCTTCGACGGCTGCTCGACGCTGAACTTCGGGACGTACTTCCGCCCGTCCGTGTTGTACACCGTCTTGGCGTGGCCGTTCGCCAGCTTGGCGTAGGTGGCGGCGATCACCTCCTCGACCTCCATCGAGTAGGACACGTTGAGCATCCCGATCTGGAACCGGTCCAGGGTGGCCGCGTCGAGCTGGTTGCGGCCGACGTACATCCGGTCGCCGCCCCGGCCGACCGTGTTCGCCGTCCCGATGCACACGAAGTCCTGGTGTCGCAGGGCGACCGGGTTGCTGTCGCGGTTCGGGACGTTGCAGTACCCGTTCGCCAGCGCCGTGTTGATGACCAGGAGCAGGTTGCTGTCGGCCGCGTCGAGTTCGTCCAGCAGGAACACCCCGCCGTTCTCGTAGCATTCCAGGAACTTGGTCTTGACGAACAGGTCCTTGCCGGACAGCTTGGGCCGGGACCGGCCGGTCAGGTGGCCCTCGCTCATCCCGGCCGTACAGTTGACCGCCCCGAACGGGAGCTTCAAGGCCTCCGCGACCTTCGCCCCCAAGGTCGTCTTCCCGCTCCCGGCCGGGCCGACCAGCATCACGTTCATCCGGCAGGTGGCAAGTTGCATCAGCTTGGCGAACACCTTCGGCACCGTGCCGGCCGGGAACTTGACCTTCGTCCCGTCGGGGTGCTTGACCACGATCGTCCGGGGGCCGGCGTCCTCGAGGTCCTTGGCCAGCTTGGCGGCCTTCTCGGTGGCGACCCGGACGCACTCCTCCAACTCCTTGATCCTGGCCGACCCCTCCTCCCTCGCCTTGTTGGCCGCGGCGACGGTTTCGTCGTACTTGGCCTTCCAGCCTTCGACCAGCCGCTTCCACTCGTCCGCCTCGGTTTGGGACATCGGGCTGGCCTTGTCGTCGGTGGTGAACGGGGCGGCTTTGTCCACCTCCGGCCGGGAGAACGGCCGGTTCCGGTCCCACTTGTCCTTCAGGCTCGGGCGGAGCCGCCAGGTGTGCTTGCCGCCCGGCTGGACTTCGAGCCACCCGGCGCTCGCCAGCTTGAGCAGGACGCCGCGGAGTTGGGCCTGCTGGAACGTCTCCAGGTAAAGCCCCCGCTTGATCTGGGACGTGCTGATCGGGTAGGTGTAGTGTTCCAGGTACTCAAGGGCCTTCACCGCTATTTCCGTGTCGGTCATTGCCATCGGGTTAGCTCCGTTGTTTGGTGGGCGTTACTTGTCCAGGTGGTTGGCCACGCGGGTCAGGATCTCCCGCTTAAGGTCGAAGTCGCGCAGGGTCGCCCGGCAGAGCCGGAGGACGTGCGACTTCTTCTTCGGGTCGCAGTCCGGGTCGTTCGCCTCGGCCATCAGCTTCTTGGTGCAGGCCGCGAACTCGGCCGCGAAGAATTCGACCAAACCAAGAAAGTCGGTCGGTTCGGAACTCGCCGCCATAAAAGGTCTCCCGCGGTGGGCGGGGGCGGAACTTCCGCCCCCGTGGATTCGTGATTAAACGCGATTCTAGCGTGTTTCTCCCTTCCGGCGGGCCGGAGTGCGGGGCGGAAAGATCGTCGCTCTAGCACGCAGGCTGTAGCGTCACCGGGGGCATGGTTTTCACCCGCCCGTCGGGGGAGATGAACCGCCGCTTGGTCGGCACCCCGTGGTCCCGGCGGAACGCGATTAGCATGGACGCGGCGGTGCCGGCCTCGTAGTGGGCGACCCATCCGAACATGGCCAGGGCTTTGAGGTCTCGGCGGTACTGGTCGGTGAACTGCCCGAACGGGCCGAGCGCGGACGCCCACCGGATGGTCGCGTGGGCCTCGTTGAACTCGTCCCCGGTCGGCCGGCACGTCTCGTAGGTGCGGATCACGTCCTGGACGGTGGCGAGCAGCGGGAACCCGCGGCGGCGGGCCTGGTACTGCGGGCACCAGCCCCGGCGGTTGACCTCGTGAGCGGTGACGGCGAGTAGGCGGTACAGGTCGTACTTCATGGTTAGCTCCGTGTTACAGTTCGGTCGGCCCGGACCAGGTGTCGTCAACGTTCACCCACAGGTCGGACGTGCCCCGGTCGGGGGCGGGGCCTTTGCGGCTGATGATGGTCACCGAGGTCGTAGCCAGGTTGATCCCGTGGTCTGATTTTAGGAACGCCCGGAGTTCCTTGTCCTCAGCGTCGTCCTCGGCCTCCAGAAGCTTGAACCCGGGGCGTCGCTTGTGTGGGACCAGGAGGGCCGTGCCCTTTGAGGTCAGAAACACCCCGCCGACGATGGGCCTCGGGTCAGGGTCGGTGGCGTAGTGGGCGGCGATGGCGGCGGGCAGAACCCAGGCGTTGGGCCGACGGCGGCCGGCGTTGTTGGCCATGGTTAGCTCCGGTTAGTCGCAGGTATGGATTTGATCCGCGGGCAGGTGTTTGTGGCGGCCGGCGTTGAGCCAGACGTAGCAGGTCTCTCCGACCTCAGACCGCTTCTCCATCAGGTCGTACACGGCCTTTTCCAGCGGAGATAGGTCGGAGTAGCGGTATCCCTCGAACAGGTTGGCGATCTCCCACAGGCAGTCGGAGTCCGATTCCATCGGTTTGGTCGGCGTCGTCATGGTTAGCTCCGTGTTGGTTAGTAGCCGGCGGCCTCGGCCGCGTAGTCCCGCTGCCCGGTGCGGACTTTGGTCCAGTCCGGCACCTGGAGTCCGGCGTGCCAGTTGGCCTTGAGGGCCTCGACCCGGCATTCGAGTTCCCAGGTGTGCTCGTGCCGGCCGTCGCAGTCGCGGCCGTAGGTGACGCCGTTCTGCACGATCATCGAGTCCTCGGACTCGTAGGTCCACGTTATCAAGGTCTGGGAGAACCCCTCCTCGGTCGGCCCGCCGGCCCACGCCGTCAGGTCTTGGTCGGGGCACAGCGTCAGCTTGACGTACCCGCCGTTCCAGTAGACCCAGAAGCGGGCGTTGCGTTGCTTGGACATGGACAGGACCCTCAGCGTTGAGGAACAGGACAACCCCCCGGCACCGTGCCGGGGGGTTGGAGGAACGGACTCAGGCGTACTCGCAGGTGCCATCGTTGCGGATCGCCCGTTTGGCCGCCGTCGCCGGGCTGACGCGGGCTTGGTACCAGTCGTAGTACGGAGCGTCAACGAGGGACGCCCGGTCGAGGCCCGTCTTGTCGAGGATCAGTTGCTCCACTTCGGCGAGCCACTGCTCGAAGGTCTTTTTCCGCATGGTCAGGTCTCCCGTGTTGGGTTGGGTGGAAGGTCAGATCACCGCCCCGTACTCCCGCATGGCGCGGTGTTCGAGGTAGAGCATGATCCGGGTGTACTTGACGATGGTCGCCCGGCAGGACATGAACATCTTCCACTTGGCCTCGCCCTTGAGGTTGCGGTAGCACTCGAGAACTTGGAAGCGGGCGTCGGCGGCCGCTTCGACGGCGAGGGCGTTGGTCCGGCTGAACATGATGGTCTCCCGTGTTGGGTGTGAAGGTTGTGGGGGTTCGGACTACTTGGACAGATCTTCCCGGAGGGCTTCGGCGATCATCCGCATGTTCCAGTGCAGCCCCGGGTGACGGTCCGCGTTGATCTCGGACAGAGTTCGCTCGGTTTTGGACAGGGTGTCGCGGACGGCTTGCTTGTCGGCGTGCGGCGGAAAGATCCGGACGATGGGCGTGGTCGAGTTTTGGAACATCTTTCGCAGCGCGGCGACGGCCGTTTTCCGGTCGCCGTCGAACTTGGTCACCGACAGGCAGACGGTACCGCAGGTGCTGCGGTACGAGTAGTAGACGTTCGTGGTCGCCATTTGCGACTCCCTTGTTTCGTCGTGCGAATTGCATCGACGTAGTGTAAGTGTACTCACACGCTCCGAACGTGCTAGTCAGGTTTTGAGCGTTTTTACTAGGAATTTTCACCCAAGGAAGACGCCCCGCGGGGGAAGATGTCGGTCATCGCACATGCCTCCAGGTTTTTCTTGCAACTACATAGCGAATGCAAGGTTTTGTCACGCCGAACAGATCAGCGAGTTTTTGTAAGGACAGTTTACCCACATTTTTGGTGCAGTTTTGCCTAATGAATCGCACTTTTTTCGGATTCAGTTTGGACAAGCCGTTTGCAGTCCCGCTCGCCCCTCCGTTACTTGCGGTTCCGTGGACGAGTTTGTCGGCTGAGTTTTGCTGCCTGGTTCCCCAACTGAGGTTTTCCAACCTGTTGTTCGTTCTACTCCTGTCAGGAAAGTGCCGGGCTTCGTGACCCAGCGGTCGCGGTCCTACGAAGGCGAGAAGGACTAGTTCATGGACGTAAAATTTCCTTTGTTCTTTTGTTCGTGGGTTGCGGAGGGAAACGAACAGGTATCCCTTTCCAATGGGATGAGGTTTGACAACTGTCCAGGGTTTGGTCTTCCCCGGTTTGCGCACTCGCATGATTCTTGTCGCAACGCGACCGTGGTCGCTTACTCGGTAGTCTGGAAACCCGGAGATTTTTCTCCACTGCTCGCCGGGGGATACGAACTCAGGTGTTTTCAATGTAGAAACACCCCCTTGGTGAAAATTTCAGGATAATACCTGACGCAGAAGGTCACGAGCGTCTTGAGGTTGGGGGCCTTCTTGATCTTGGTCTGGATCAGTTCGACCTCGGCCGGGGTGAGTCTGGTCGCCGTCATCATGCGGGCGAGGAGGCGGGTCTTGACTTCGCGGAGCGAGGGCTGTTTGGTCTTCGTCATCGCAGGTCTCCCGGGTTGGGGTATTCGTGGTTAGTTGGCGGGGGTGATCTCGGACGGCTCGGCGAAGGTGCCTTTGAGTTTGGTTCGCTTGCCGTTCGGCCCGGCGGCCGTGCCGTTGAGGTTGACGAACACACGCCCCGTCTCGCCGACGAACTGGACGGTGCCGGTCCTGCCCTTGAACAGACCGGACACGAACTCGACCCGCTGGCCGGGCGTGTACGTCACCGCTTGCTTCTTGGCCATCGTCGTTCTCCCTTGTGTTTCCGCCGCGCCCCATTGACGCAATGTAACTGTAGTTACACGCTGCCCTCCTTGCAACTGCAAAAACACGCTTATTTTCTAGGAATTTCGCAGGAATTTACCGACCACAAAGTTCTCGGTCATACCAGTGTTGGACGTGATTGACCACATCAAACCTGCTACGCTACCGTGGTCCGCCCACTCCTAGGAGGTCCAGGTGAAGAAGACCAAGTCCAAGCAGCAGGGGTTCAAGCCGAGTTGGGACGACTCCTACTACGTCCGGTGCTACCAGCTCGCCAAGACCGGAATGACCAACGGCGAGATCGCCAGGGTGTTGAAGGTCCGGCGGGAGACCTTCAAGAACTGGGTTTTGACCATGCCCGCTCTGGCCAAAGCCCTCAAGGAGGCCCGCGGCGGGGTGAACAAGGGGACCGAGACGTTCACGTCCTACGTCTACAACAGCCTGAGTCCGAAGAACAAGGAACTCTGGGACACCCTGGAGAAGGCCGGGGACGCGTCCAACCCGCAGGCCTTCATCGAGTCCACGCTCTCCGGCAAGGGGAAGCGGACCAGGCAGATGATGTGGGTCCACGCCCTGCTCAACTCCAACTTCAACGGGAGCGAGGCGTGCCGAAAGGTCGGCGTCCCGAAGTCCATGCTGGACATCTGGGTCCGCCACGACGAGGGGTTCGTGAAGCTCCTCCAGGAGATCGAGTGGCACAAGAAGAACTTCTTCGAAGGTCAGTTCATCGCCGGGGTTGCGGCCGGCGAGGCCGCGCTCGTCCTGCACGCCGCCAAGACGCAGCTGGCCGACCGGGGGTACGGGTCGAACAAGACCGTGACCGTGAACGTCAACGGCCAGGTCAATCACGACCATAAGGTCAGCGTCGGCGAGTTTCTGGAGAGCATCCCGGTGGAAGACCGGGCGAAGATGCTGTCGCACATGCGGGCGCTGCGGGAGGCCAAGAGCCAGGTTCAGGACGCGGAAATCGTACCGAAGGAGGACGAGTGATGAAACCCATCCAAGCCCAACTCGATCGGGCGTCCGGGTCTGACATGCCCGGCAGCGTGCTCGAGGACGGGCCGAACAGGTACAAGGTGTCCTGTCCCAACTGCGGCCAGTTCTGCCTGGTCCGGGTCAACCCGCCGGGCGAGGAACTGCCGAACCGCCACCAGGCGTCGCGGTCCTTCAAGGGGCTGTCCCTGACGCCCGCGATCCTGTTCCCGTGTTGCGACCAGGTGTTCAGCCTGGCGCAAGGTCAGTTCACCAAGGAGTAGAGCATGGACCTCGGCGACCTGATCGCGGTTTGCGCGGCGATGGGCGGGTGCTTCTGGCTCTTGGAAATCACCCTGACGAAGGTCATCAGGGACCATACCGACCGAAGGTGGCTGCAACTCCGCCGGGAGTTGCTGGAGGTTGTTAAGAGCGACCTCGTCCTTCTTACCAAAGCCGATCAGGTTCATCCTGACCAGGTTATGGACGAGGACGCCGAGATCAGGCAGTTCGTGGCCGACGTGTTCAACTCGGGCGAGTCCAAGGTCGTGATCCTCGACGCCAGGTCCAAGCCTCGCACCGTGGCGGAGGTCATGGCCGAGCGGGACACCCCAGGCGGGTGCTGCGACCGGCACGCCGACAATTCGTCCTGCGACTGCCTGGCCGAGGCCCGCGAGTACGAGAAGGTTAGGAAAGTCCGGTGTCACATGTGCGGCGACTCCGGGTACGTCGGCAACCCGGCGAACGGGCGCAACCGGAACGCCTACCGCTGCCCGAACAGGTGCCCGGTGCGGTGCGGCATTTGCTGCAACCCGGAATGCGACAACCTGAACGGCCAACACTAAGGATTAACCGTGGAACTGTCCCGCGATTCGTTCGCCGCCGACGAGTTGGTGGTAATCCCCCCGCCTGTCCGACCTGTGGTGCTGAAGTCGGGCGGGCCGGTCATGGAAGTGCTCGAGGTCATCGACGACCAAGCCCTGTGCCGGTGGGCCGGGGACGACGGGCGGGTCGGTACGGCGGTGTTTTCAACGGCCTGCTTGTACGCCTGCGTGCCGTTTCAGGACAAATCGCCGTAAACGCGATTCTACGCGGTCCTTTTATTTTCCGGTCCAACTCACATGAAACGGACTTGGACCGATCTCCTCGCCGTTTATTCGCAAAGGACACTAGGTTATGGCGACGCACGCCGCCCTGCGGAAGCTCCGCAAGCTCAGGACCGACACCCTCCTGCCCAAGTCCATGCGGTGGGTCACGGACTTCGAGACCAAACTCCTCAAGGCGTACAAAAAGGTCGGTAAGCAGGTCGAGGTCGAAAAGGCCCGGACGCTCAAGAAGGCCGAGAAACCAGTTCCCAAGATCACCCGGGAGGACCTGAACAACCTCAACCTGACCGAGGACGACCTGGAGGCGTCCGTCTGCAAGGCCAGCTTTTACGAGTTCGTGAAGGCCATGTGGGAGGCGGTGAGCGCGGAGGTCCCGGTCTGGAACTGGCACGTCAAGTACCTGTGCGACCGCATCCAGGAGATCGCCGAGCGGGTGTTCAAAGGACTTCCCAGGTTGAACGACCTGGTGGTCAACATCTCCCCCGGCACCACCAAGTCCACGATCTTCTCGGTCATGCTCCCGGCCTGGTGTTGGACCAGGATGCCCAACTTCCAGTTCATCGGGGTGTCGTACTCGGAGAAGCTGGCCATCGACCTGAGCGTCAAGTGCCGGGACGTGGTCAGGTGCGACAAGTACCGTAGGCTGTTCCCGGAGGTCGAGTGGCGGTCCGACCAGGACGTCAAGTGCCTGGCCGAGGGGACCGAAGTCCTGATGGCCGACGGGACGCTCAGGAAGATCGAAGACCTCAAACAAGGCGACAAGGTGCAGTCCTCGGACGGAATGAAGGTCAAAACGGACACGGTCGTTGCCGTCCAGGAAACCGGTGTCAAGCCGGTGTTCAAGATCACCTTGTGCGACGGCACGGCGGTCAAGGCCACCGAAAACCACCGGCTGTTCGGCGAACGCGGGTGGCAGTTCGTTCGGGACATGAAGGCCGGGGACAAACTTCGGGTGGTCAAGGAGACGGCCAACCAGAATGGCGGGCTGAGTCGGGACGACGCCTTTCTCCTGGCCCTGTGGCTCGCCGACGGGGTGAAGCGGTGTACCGGGTTCCGGTTCACGGTCGGCGACGCGAAGGCCGGAGTCCTGGAGCGGGCTAAGGAGGTCTGTGCCGCCAAAGGCTGGGACGTCAAACACTCCGAGGGCAGCGGGTACGTCGTGTCCTGCGGCCGCAGGCGGAACGGCGACACCCCGGCGAACTTCTTGCGCAGGTTCGGCCTTTACCGGGCGAAGAAAACCCACGCCATCCGTATCCCGGACGAGGTCATGCGGGCCTCGTCGCCGGCCGTCCTGGAGTTTTTAGGAACCTACCTGTCCTGCGCCGGGACTGTTACCACCTACAACGGGGAGGTCAGTTACACGGCCGTTAGCCGCCGGATGGCGAAGGACTTAAAGACCCTACTAAAGCGGATCGGCGTCCAGTGTAGCACGTGGACGTCCCAGGGTACGTACAAGGCGGAGGACGGGTCGCCGGTTTTGTGCCGCACCGCGTACCGGGTGGCGGTCAAGCGGGCGAACTCGGTTATCAACCTGCAACAACTGCCGGTGTACGCGGCGGAGAAGGCATCCAGGCTTGCGGACCTCGTTCACGCGAAGAAGGTGTGGCTGGCGACCAGAATGAACCTGAGGGGGGACAAGGACCTAAGGATGCAGGTGCCGAACGCCCCCGATCTGGAGTTCAGGACGATCAAGTCGGTCGAGGAGTGCCCGCCGGTCCGCACCTACGACATCCAGACCAGGGTGCACAACGCCTTCTTCGCCGAAACGGTCCTGAGCCACAATTCATTCTTCAAGAACACCAGGGGCGGGTGGCGGTTCTGCGCCGGCACCAACGGGACGGTCACGGGCTACCACGCCCACATGATCGTGGTTGACGACCCGATCAACCCGAACGAGTCGGTGAGCGAGCAGGAGTTGAACACCGCGAACCGCTGGCTCACCGAGACCTTGTCCAGCCGGAAGGTGGACAAGAAGGTCACCCCCACCGTGCTGGTGATGCAACGCCTGCACCAGGACGACCCGAGCGCGCAGTTCCTGCGGCGGAAGAACGTGGCCCACGTCTGCCTGCCGGCCGAGAAGACCGACCTGGTCCAGCCGCCCGAGTTGGTCGCGAACTACAAGAACGGGCTGATGGACCCGGTCCGGCTCGACCGGACGGTGCTGGCCGAGGAGAAGGGGAAAGGTCAGTATTACTACGCCTCGCAGTTCCTGCAGACCCCGGTCCCCCGCGGGGGCGGGATGTTCAAGGTGGACCGGGTCAAGGCGTTGAAGCTGCCCGACCCGAAGGCGTTCGTGATGCGGTGCCGGTACTGGGACAAGGCCGGGACCCTGGGCGGGAGCGGGGCGTACACGGTCGGGGTTTTGATGGCCCGGGACATGGAGGGCCGGTTCTGGGTGCTGGACGTCAAGCGGGTCAGGCTCGACTCGGCCGAGCGGGAGGCGCTGATCCGAAGGACGGCGGAGCAGGACGGACTGGACTGCGTGGTCGGGGTCGAGCAGGAACCCGGCAGCGGCGGGAAAGGTTCTGCGGAGGACACGGTGAGAAGGCTGGCCGGGTGGCGGGTGGTCGTCCAGAAGGTGGACAAGAGCACCGGCGGGAAGGAGTTCCGGGCCGACCCGTTCAGCGTGCAGGTCAACATGGGGAACGTGGCGTGCGACGTCCAACACTGGTCGGGCCAGCCTGGGAGTAATACCGGGTTCTGGGAGACCGAGTGGGTCAAGGACTTCTGGGACGAACTCAAATTCTTCCCGCGCAGTCGTTACCTCGATCAAGTTGACGCGGCCAGCGGGGCGTTCAGCATCCTGGCCGCCGGGACGGTGGTGTGCGGCCCGGTGAACGACTGAGGAGAAAAGGATGAAGGACACAAAGCCCTGGTGGGACTATTACGACCCGGTTCACGGGCACCTGGATTTACGCCGGCTGATCGGGATCCTGGTCGGTGTCCTAACGCTGGTCTTGGTTAAGGTAGTGTGGTCGTAAAACTCGGGAAAGAAGGAGAAAAAGGACGATTTGGTTTGGTCAAGGACTTGCTAAAAACGGGGGAAAAAGAAAAAGAGAAAAACCAACCAAACAACCCTGTAAACTCTCAACACACTTCCCCGTAACTCCCCCTACCCCTCTCGCGTGTACGCTTCCGCACTAACAAAGACCTCTTTACACCTGTCTCGCGTGTACGCCCGCGTGTGCGCTTCCGCACAAACTAAGGGCAACCTTACAAAACCTTCAACCTCAACCATAACACAATTCGACCTCAACCAACCTATCCCGTCCTCGAAAACCAAACCACGAAACCTCGTCATGGTTCGCCCATGGTTAATCCGCCCCGAAATCGTGGTTAAAACGCTGGTTAAAACCTGGGTGTTTCGACCTAGGAAAAACCAGGCATTTTGTGGTCGATTATGGTTCGCCTGGGCCTGGTTAAAAGGGGGCGGAAATGCCTGGTGAAGGGAGGTGGGAAGTGGCAGGTGGTGTAAATGCAAAAACACTGTAAACAGAGTTTGTGTGTAACTCTGTTTACAGTGTAAGTGGGCTGACAGTCTCTAGCCGATGTCTTCCGTGTCGAGAATCGTCGTGCGGGGCGTGCCGACAAGATCGAGCGGGGAGAACTCGACAACTAGTCTGTCGAGTCGCCGGCCGTTCCATTCGTCGCCGTCGGCGCAGTCGCCGTAGTCGCGGCCCCCGTCGCACGCGACGCGCAGAATGTGCGGCTCGCTGTCGTGAAAGAACAGTGACACGACATCGGCCGGAAGCGGCTCGCTCGCGAGTTCCGCCCCGTCGCGTTCGTTGTACGCGGTGCGGAGGGCGGTGACGATCTTTTCGAGCACTTCGGCCGTCACGTCGATGCGTTCGCGTTTCTTCACGTCTGTTCTCCGGTGTGTGAATGGAACCGCACCCTCTCAACGTGAGAGGGTGCGTGTGAGCTAACACACTACTTCGCGCGCCGCAAGTGCATCTCGCGGAGCGCGTCTTCCGTCGGCGTCGGCAGTATCGTGAGCAGCGCGTCGCCGAGTTTGACGGCGCGGCTACTCGCTCGCGCCCGCATCGCGAGGGCGGCCGCAATTTCCCACAGCATCATGTATTCATCACTATCCGCGCCGAGCGCCGTAGCGATGCTCGCGCCGAAAGCCGCGTGTTCTTTGCCGACACCGCCGCCGTCTTTCTTCACGTCTTGTTCTCCGGTGTGTGAATGGAATCGCACACTGTCTAGTGCAGACAGTGTGCGAGCAAGTAGAGCGCCACGCCCCACAACAGTAGCTTCCGTAGCGTGTTCACGTCGGCAGCAATCCGTAGTGTGAATGGAAACGCACCCCTGCGAAGTGCAGGGGTGCGAGTGAGCTAACACACTACTTGCCCTTCCCCCTGCCCCTGCCCTTGCCCTTCGCCGGGGCCGCGGCCGCTTCGGCGCGGAAGTGGGGGGCGAGGGCGTACTGCCCGTTGCCGACGCGCACCGCGCGCCCCTGCTGCACTCGCGCGAGCATGTGATTGCTTGTCGCGTTGTGGGGGCTGCCCTTCTCGCCCGCCGGCGCGCCCCCGAACTTCTCGACGGCGAGCGTCGCGAGCGTCTTGCAGTCGGCCGGCGTGCCGTTCAGATGGGCAAGCGCCATGTCGAGCGACTTCGGCCGGCTCGTGTACTCGGCGTTCGCCCCGTTCAGCGGCCGCCCCCACACGTCGGGGGTGAGCGTGTGTTGTTTGATGGCGACGGCCGACACCCCCATCCGATTGGGGCCGCACTCCGTCACGGGGGCGATGACGGTATCGGCCGCCGTCTTGACGCGCTGCCCTTGCAGCGTCACCCCCTCCGCGAGCGCCGTCAGCCGCGGCTGATGCACGTACACTTGCGGCGCGTCTTGCGTCTTCGTCGTCTTGCTCTTGTTCTTCGTCGTCATGTCTTCTCCCCTCCCTGTTGAGAGTGTGTGAGTACAGTTACAATGTGTAACTGTATTTGCACCCCGTCTATGCTCTGTAGCGGGGGGCGTGCGGGGCTTGCGCCCCATGTTTCCCGTCGTGACAAAAGTTGTCAAAGAGCTAGTCGCCGCTTGCGAGCGGGGCCGCATACTCGGGGGCACTTGTGCGGGGCGGCTTTGTCGCGCCCCGTCTCGCCCGTCGCGTATCGGTATGCTGCAAGATACCGCGCCCGGCGGAGGGTGCAACTGCAATCACACCCTTTTTCACCACTTTTCCCTAAATCGTTTTCGCCGCCGATTGGCATGAAATGTGTGTAACTCCATTCACACACTGTAACTGTAGTCACACCCTATTGACTAGTTAGTGTGTGACTGTACTTACACACTGTCAAGCTCACGCCCGTGGTTCATCGCCCCATGTGCGTGAGGGCGTTTTTGGACCGGAGGGGTAGCGTCGGCCGACGTTCGCAGGTATGTTTCTAAGACGAGGGGTGGTCCGGTTTATAGCCTTAGGTAAAATTTTTTGGGATACCAGGATTCCACCTTATAGCCTGATAGGAAATTTTTTGGGATAGGTGCCAAACGCCCCGGCGAGCAAGTCCCACTTACAGCCTAAGCCTAAAAAATTTGGGATACCAAGGTACACTACTCCCCCTGGGGGCTTTGCGGCAGAACCGTGACCTGCAAAAATTTTGGACTAGGAATTTTTGCCCCCTAGTGGGCACACGGGCCGAAGCTCCCGCACTCAGGACAGGTGTCGGGCGTCTTTTCTTCTTTTCGCCCCGGCGGCGGGAACGTCCGCACCCGCATAACCTCGTACTCCTTCGCGTTCGGGGCGAGTCCTCGGCCGTTTTGAGACGTAGTGACGGAATAGCCGTTGGACCGCAAAATCCTCGCGATAGCGTGGTAGCGGGACGGCGTGGTCGGTTCCAGGTCGTACAACTCCTGGTGAACCCGCTTCCTGGACATGGTACTCACTCCTTGGTCAGCGTGCCCGCCGGTTGAACCGCTTCGCGACCCGCACCTGCTCGGCGTCCTCCGGGTCTATCTGGACGAGGGCCGGGGCCGTCTTGTGGTCGAACACCATGAACCCGATCCGCTTCGGGACGGTGCTGCACCCGACGCACGTGGTCGTGCCCGGCAGGGCCTTGACCCTGGCCGGCGGGATCGGGGCGAGGCACTTGGCACAGAACCGCTTCTTGGACGCCATGGTCGGTGACTCTCGTTGGGTTGTGTGGCGTGTGCTACCGCTGCTCGGACGGGGTCGCGAGCGTCCCGACCGCGGTCAACTGCTCGTACCGCCGGTACACAAGGACGAACCCGAACAGGTACCAGGACCGGACGTTGTACAGTCCGTCCAAGCCGCACACGCCCAGCCGCTTCCGCTTCTCGTGATAGGTCAGCATCGCAACTCCCCGTGAGTGTTCCGCCGCGCGTTCCGCGGCGATTCTAAATTTACTCGAACCTGCATCAAACTGTCAACTTTGGCCCTTAATTTTCAGCAAATTCCTACGTTCGTTCGTCAGCAAGGACGAATCCCCCGTGATAATCACCAAATCCTGCTATTCCCACCTGAACCGTCACCAACTACACTGGTTTCCAACTAGCCCCCGTCCTGGACCGGTTTCGACACACAGCAGCCGCGAGGTTACCGCCATGACGACCCGCCGCCTCCCCTACGCCCAGGCCCCGTTCCTGAACGGCCCGGTCGGGGACGCCTCGATCAGCCTCGGGGCCGAGACGACCAACACCGTCACGGCCACCGTCACCGTGAAGGACGCGAACGGCAAGGCCGTGTCCCAGCGGACCGCGCTCGACTGGTACCTGAGCACCCTCGCCACCGGCGAGGACGTGGTCGGGACCGCGCCGAACGCGGGCGTCGTGACCGGGTCCGCCGGGGCCGTCCACCAGCAGGTGACCGGCAAGTCGGGCGTGGTCATCACCAACGCCAGCGGCGTCGCCAACCTGGTCATCGGGGACAGCGGGGCGTACACCTGCTACCTGGTCATCCGTTTGCCGGACGGGACGCTCAAGGTGTCCGATCTCGTCACCCTGGTGTAAGGAGGACCCGCCGTGCCCGCCCTCTCGCCGCAGTCCTACTTCCTGGACGCCGACGTGGCGTCCGGCCAGACCACGTCGGCCGGGGTCTACCTCGGCCTCGGGGTCTTGTGCGGGGTCTACACCCCGGCCGAGTTCGACGGGACCGCGATCACGTTCCAGGCCTCGCCGGACGGCGGGACCACGTGGGTTCCCGTCCACGGGGCCGACGGGACCGCCGTCTCGGTCACGGTCGCCGCGTCCCGGTACACGCGGGTGGACCACGCTTTGTTCCTGGGCGTGGACCGGGTCAAGGTCGTGTGCGGCACGTCCCAGACCGGGGCGTCCGCGATCAAGGTAGCCGCCCGGAGGGTGTGATGGCCGACCACCGACACGCGACCCGGATCGCCGGGCACGGCCGTCCCAAGCTGACCCCGGCCATCGTCTTCAACCGGCTCTGGACGGCCTACGCCGAGAACGGGTACACGCTGCCCGGCCCGTTCACCCGGGACGGGTTCGCCGCCCTCCAGCGGGGGCCGGACAAGAAGAAAGGCCGGAATCTCGACCACGAGTGCGGCTACCCGGCCGTCGTTACCGTCCAGGACTACAAGGAGTTGTACGAGCGGGGCGACCTCGCCGCCAACGTGGTGGACTCGCTCCCGGACGAGTGCTTCATCTCCTACCCCGAGGTGTACGAAACCGAGGGCAAGGAGTTGACCGCCGGGGAGCGGAAGCTCGAAGAACTCCTGGACAACGAGAACACCAACTTCCTGCACTACCTGCACCGGGCGGACAAGGCCAGCCGGGTCGGGCACTTCGGCGGGCTGCTCCTGGGCCTGTCCGACGTGGGCCGCCGGTCAACGTCCTTCGCCGACCCGGTCGTCGGGCTGTCCGCCCGCGGGGAGCGGGCCGCCGGCCGCCCGCCGCGGCCGACCGACCTGCTGTACCTGCGGTGCTTCGACGAGTCGGACGTGACCATCACCGAGTACGACTCGGACACCTGGTCCCCGCGGTACGGCCGCCCGACGATGTACCAGGTCAGCATGTCCGACCCGAACGCCGGCGGGGACGGCGGGCCGGACGAGCCGAAGGTTAACCTGGACGTCCACTGGACCCGGTTCTTCCACGTCGCGGACAACCGGACCAGCAGCGAGGTCAAGGGCCGCCCGGCGATGAAGCAGGTGTACAACCGCCTGCTCGACCTGCGGAAGATCCTCGGCGGGTCGGCCGAAATGTTCTGGAAGGGCGGGTTCCCCGGGTTCGCGTTCGAGACGTTCCCCGAACTCGCGCAGTCCGCCGTCATCAACAAGGCCGGGCTGAAGGACGAAATGGCGGCCTACCAGGCCGGCCTGCAACGCTTCCTGTCTGCCGTCGGCGGCACCTGGAAGTCACTCGCCCCGCAGGTGGCCGACCCGACCGCCCACGTCCTTCAACAGGTGTTGATGGTCGCGGCGGTGCTCAAGATGCCGCTCCGGGTGTTGCTCGGGAACGAGAGCGGGCACCTGGCGAGCATTCAGGACGACACGACCTGGAACCGCCGGGTCGCCGGCCGGTGCAACCTGTACCTGTCACCGATGGTGCTCAAGCCGTTCGTCCGCCACCTGATCCGCGTGGGCGTCGTCCCGCCGATGGAAAAGGTCCAGGTGGCGTGGCGGGACCGGAACGCCCTGTCGGAAAAGGACCGAGCCGACGTGGCGCTCAAGCTCACGCAGGCCCTGTTGCAGTACGTCAGCAGCGGGGCCGAGAAGGTGATGCGGCTGGACGACTGGTTGTCCCGAGTCCTCCGGTGGGAGCCGGAGGAGGTCGCCGAGGTCTTCGCCAACGCGAAGAACAACAAGGACCTGCTCACCAAGCTGCTCTGGGACCCGAACGTCCAGAACTCGGCGGCGAACGGGCCGGGGCGGAACCCGGCCAGCAAGACCGGGGCCGGCGGGAACCGGAACGGCCTGGGCGGCAAGGCCAAGAAGCGGTAACAGGAGCTTTCGATGACCCTGACCCACACGTTCCGCATCGACTACGACGACGCCACCGGCGAGGTCAAGGCCGTCCATCGCTGCACGTCGGACGTGGGCGGGGAGAAGGTCAGCTTTGCCGAGGACGTGCAACTCCCGGCGGACGCCGCCGCGGCCCTCAAGGCGTTCGTGGACGACAACCGGAAGGCGATGGAGAACGTCACCAAGCTGATGGCGCTGCGGCACGCCGCGGCCGTGTCCGGCGTGCCCGAGGCCAGAGTCACCAAGCTCAAGGTCGGCGGCTCCCTCGCCGCGGTCGGCAAGACCAGCCCCAAGAAGTAACCGGAGGTCGAAACATCATGGTGGCACAACTCGACCGCCGGCCGAAGGCTGTGACCTTGCGGGCCGGGGTGGTCGGCCCGGCCCGCCTCCCGGACCCGCTGCCGTCCCTGTCCGGGGTCGTGCGGAAGCCGCCGCTCGGGTGGCGGGTCCGGCAGACCTGGAAGCTGCTGCTCGACGGCAGCTACCTGATTCCCCTGGTCGCCAAGGTCGCCCGCCGGCTGAACGTGGCCGTGGTGTACGGGTCGCTGTACGGCCGGGTGGTCCACGCCGACGGGTCCGTCACGGACTACGGCCTGCTCGGCCGCCGGGTCGTCACCGACGCCGGGGTCAACTACCTGGCCGCCGACATGGCGGGCGGGTCGAACGACATCAACCTGTTCAAGTACCACGGGTACGGGACGGGTACGACTGCCGAGGCCGCCAACCAGACGGCCCTGGTCACGGAACTGACCACGCAGTACGCGACCGACAGCACCCGGCCGACCGGGAGCCAGTCCGCGACCACGAACGTGTACACCACGGTTGCGACCCTCAGCCCGGACAGCGGCGGGACCATCGCGATCACCGAGCACGGCCTGTTCACCGCCACGAGTGCCGGGACGCTGTGGGACCGGACGGTGTTCTCCGCGGTCAACCTGGTAGCCGGGTCGGACAGCCTGCAGACCACCTACGCCGGCACGTTCCCGAGCGGCGGATAAGGAATCACAATGCCCGGACCTTACTTGTTTGACCGCGTAAAAGACACTACCACGACCACGGGCACCGGGTCCGTGACGCTGGCGAACAGCGCGCCGGCTGGGTTTCGCACGTTCGGGAGCGTATTGGCCGACGCCGACTCTTGCTTCTATTGCATCGCCGAGCAGAGTGGGTCGGGGTGGGAAGTTGGCGCTGGGACTTACAGCACGTCTGGTCCTACGCTCGCCCGCACCACGGTGTACGCCTCGTCCAACGCGGGAGCCGCGGTCAACTTCGGCAGCGGCACGAAGGACGTGTTTATAACCGCCCCCGCGACCGTGTTAGGGTTGGGAGTCCCGCCCTATCTCGGTTCCAAAACGTCCTTCGCCCCGATTGGTATTCCTCTACCGGGGGGGTTTTTGGTCGGTGGTCTAACCCGGACCACCGGCAGCGGCGACTTGGACCTGTACACGGTCCCGACCGGAAAGCGCGCCATTATGCTCTCGCTGGCAGCGTACAACACCTCCGTCGGGTCTTTGTCGATATACGGTGCCCAGAAAATTTCAGGGACGACGTACAGAGTCACCGCGTCCAACTCAGTCATCAGCGCCGGGCTTGGAACATTTTTGTGGTCGCCGGTGGCTCAAATATTGGAAGCCGGCGAGACGTTCGTTGTAAACGTGAACGGCTCTGGCCTGAACGTGCTGTACCGGGTGTTCATTTGGGACGCCGCAATCGCCAGCGTGTATTCTCCAAGAATTCTGTCCCTCAGTAACGGGGATAACACGCTGTACACCTGCCCGGCCGGCCATGTGGCGTGGCCGGTAGGTCTCCCCGCGGGCGTATCCTCGGCTTCGCCGAGTCCGGTGTATCTGTTTAACACGTCTGGTGGGTCACGGTCGATTATTGTGTATCTGGTGCCGTCCGGCGGCTCGCCTGGATCGACAAACCGCACCACCCCGACAACCACGGTAGGAAACGCCGCACTTGGTCAGCCGAGCGGGGTCAACATCCCCTTGTCGGCCGGTGACACAATCGTGGTGAACACCGACAGTGGGGCGGCCGGTCAGTTTTGCTGGACCAACATATTGGAGGTGCCGCTGTGACGCCCGCCGACCGTTTGAGAGAGGCATTGGAGGCAGTCTGTCCTGTGTCCGACGTGTCGGTGGTAGGAGTCTCGGCGTCGTTCACTGCCGGCGCGACCGCGACCAACACTCAACTTGCCGCCGCCCGCGACGTCCTGGACGGCTTCGACTGGTCCGACGAGGCCCACGCCGCTTGGCAGATCAGGCATGACCGGCAGCGAGCGGCGGTAGCCGTCCTTGGAGAGCGTGGGTACTTCGCGGTCGGAGTGCGGGCCGCTTTGTCCGCATTGTGGACAGCCCACAACGACCTGCGAGAGTTGCACGGGTTGGCGAGGCTGACGGAGGCCGAGGTCGTACAGCGGGTCGGCCTCGCGCTCGCGGCCGGAGCCGGCGACCCAAAGTGAAAAGGTAAAAAATGCTCGGGCATTCCGCCGCGTCCGAACACCCGATTTCAGCGGTACCTGCAGCCGCTGGTGGTGGGGGCGGAACAGCCTACCAACAAAGTTTGAGCGGGTCCGCGGCCCCCACCGGGGTACTGACCAAATCTGTGGCAAAGTCGGTTGCCGGGGCGATCACGCCGACCGGGACGTTGCAAAATTCGGTCTTGAAAGCGGTGTCCGGGGCGCTCAACCCGGCCGGCACCGCCGCGAAGCTGGTCAACAAAGCCGCGGGCGGGACTTGCTCGGCGAGCGGCGTGACGTCCAAAACGACCGGCAAATCGCTGGCCGGGTCCGCGACGCCGAGTGGAGCACTGGTTAAGGCTGCCACTAAGGCCCTGTCCGGTGCGGTTACGGCAGTCGGGTCGGTCGCGAAGCTGGTTGTGAAATCGCTCTCTGGGTCAGTCACCCCGGCCGGGACCGTCGCCAGGCAGGTCTACCGTGTCTTAAGCGGGTCGGTAACGCCTGTCGGCGTGCTGACCCGCGTGTTCACTGCGGTTAGGTCGGTCGGAGGGTCGCTGGCGGCCGCCGGTACTGTGTCCAAATCTGTCGCCGTTACGGTGTCCGGGGAGACGATCCCGGTCGGAACTGCCGGCGGGGCGGTGTCGCGGGTTGTGTCAGGTTCAATCGCCCCGGCTGGGGTCGTCGGCAAGACGACCGGGAAGGTAGTGGATGGGGTGGTCGGCCCGGCGGGGGCGTTGAGCAGGTCGGCCGACGTTCGCCTGGTCGGGTCGGTAACGCCGTCCGGGACCCTGTCCTTTTTGCGGGTGGTGCAGCAGGTCCTGTCGGGCACCTGCTCGGCGACCGGGACTGTAACCCGGTCGGTGGCGGCGCGGCTGGCGGGTATGGTTGGGGCGGTCGGCGACCTGACTTTAGAGTTCCTAGGCCTCGCCCCGCCTGCCGACGAAGGCTTTATCGCCCGCGTCCGGTCTATTTGGTCGGTTCGGGCGGCGGAGGTCGCCGCCCGTGCGACCTCGCGGCTGTCCGGGACGCCTCCGGGGCAACGGGTCGGGGTCACCAAGAAGGGTTCCTCTAACCGGGTGGGGTAGATGCCGCTCCCAGGAATCGACACGCTCTACCTGAGCCGGTCGTCGCTCCCGGAGGGCGACACGTTCTGTTTCGACTACCAGGACGAGCCTACGCTCCAGGACGCCTCCGGGACGTTGAGCGACCCGGCCGTCACCGCCGCCCGCGAGTCCGGGACCGGCACGGTGTCGGTCGGAACCCCGGCCGTCACCGCCGTCGTGTTCAAGTCCACGAACGGTAAGGAGGTCCCATCCGGCCACGGGATTAAGGTAAGGATTACTCCCGGCGACGCGGGAGCGCAGGCGGTGTTCGTGCTGTCGTGCTCCGCCATGCTGGACGGCGACCGGAAGGTGAGGGACTTCCGGTTGATTGTTACCTAGTTGTAAAACTCCATGAAAGGGACTGTAGTGGAGGTCGAAACGCCATGAACCCGCTTACCTGGCTGTTCGACACGACCGGGTTTGTGCCCCGCCTCAAGTGCGGGTCCGGGTGGACCGAGACGCTGGTGTTCTGGAACCATCTTGGCAACGCCCTCGTGTTCGCGGCCTACGTCGCGATCCCGGTTGTGTTCTTGGTTACCTGGAACAAGTTGAAGGCCGCCGCGGCCCCGAAGGTCCTCAAGGACTACCCCCGATGGACGCTCCTGTCTTTCGCCGCGTTCATCTTCACCTGCGGCGTCGGGCACTTTCTGGACATCATCGTGTTCTACTACGCCCCGTACCGGCTGACCACCGCCTGGCGGTTCGTGATCGGGGCCTGTTCGGTGTGGGGGCTGGCGGGGCTTGTCGTCGGCGGTAGGTTCAGCTTTTATAAGTTGGACGAAATCGTTCGCGACCGGGAGTCGCAGGTTAAGGCCCGCGAAGAGGTTCTAAGGCAGGAGGAGGACAGGTTAAGGCGGGCGCAGGCCGCGGCCGACCTTGCCCACGCCGAGCTAAACCGGGTCCGCCACCGGATCAACAACGAGCAGCACGTCCGACTCCTTCATGACCGAATTGACGCGATAGTCAACCCGCAGCCGCTAACCCACGACAGCGACTTTTCACACGGAGGGGTGTCGTGAGGCCAGACCTGGTGCTTTACGCCGCGCTGCTCGCCCAGCAACCGGCGCAGGACGATAGCGGGGTCATCACCGTATCGCTGACCGCCGCCAACCTGTTGACCATCATCGGGTTCGGCGGGACCGGGTTTAGCGGGAGCGTGTTTCTCGCCCTGAAGTGGTTTCTCAACAAGCTGGACGAGAAGGACGCGAAGTCCTCGAAGCAGCTAGACGAGGTCATGAACAAGTTCCGCGAGGACTTGCGGGACCGCGACCAGAAGTTCCTCGCCGCCTTGCACGAGGTCGAGGAGCGGGCCGAGAATAACGAGGAGCGGGTTATCGGGGTGGTTGAGCGGTCCGTAACCGCCATCGAGCGGGTCAAGAGCGGCCTGGACAAGATTGACGGCCGGCTCATGCAGGTCGAAACCAAGATGAAGGTCGGCACCGGCGAACACAAACCGTTAGGAGGGCAGTAGCGTGAAGTTCCGTCCCTGGTTGGTGATGCTTCTGGTTGGATTGGTCGGGCTGGCGTCCGCCGCCGCCCCGGTCATCGTCGTCCCCGCCGATAACGTGGACGAGGGCGAGGCGATTCAGGTCAGTCTCGACGGGAAGGTCGAGGACGTGGCGTGGAAGGTGACGCGGGCCGACGGCACCGCCCCCATCCTGAACAAGCTGGCCGACGGGTCGGTGATCTTCGGGACCGGGAAGAAGAAGCAGGCGATTACGATCCTGGCCGCCGCCGCGTACAAGGACGGCGACAAGGTCAGGGCCGCCTTGCTGGAGAAGGTGCTCAACAAGGACGCCCCGAAGCCGTCGCCGACGCCCCCCACCCCGGTCCCGCCGAACCCGCAACCCGGGCCGACGCCCGACCCGATCCCCGTCGGGAAGGTCGCCCGGTTCGTGGTGGTCGAGGACGTGAACAAGGCCGGGCAGTTCCGCGGGGACGTGCTCGGGTCGGCCAAGGTGCAGGCCTTCTACAAGGCCTCCAACCTGCGTCACCTGGTCATCAGCACCGGGGCGCAGGGGCCGAATGGGGTCATGCCCGAGCCGCAGAAGTCCTACCTGGCGATGGCGCAAAGTAAGGAGTTGCCGTACATCTTCGGGTACGACGCGGCGGGCAAGGAGGTGCTCAACCAGCCCGCCCCCCGCGACCCGGACAAGTTCGTCCAACTCCTCGGCGACTCCGACGCCCCCCGGAAGATGGGGAACGTCGAGCCGACCAAGTTGAAGTACAGTTGGAAGGTGTTCGGCGAGCACCCGAACGTCCCGATCATCCCGCGGCAGGAGTGGAAGGAGGTCGACCTCTCGGCCTTCCTCCCGCCGGTGTACGACCAGGACGGCCGCGGGCAGTGCAACGCGAGCGCCACCTGCACCGCGGCGGAGGCGTGCCGCAAGCAGGCCGGGTTGCCTTACGTCAAGCTGTCGGCCGGCGACCTGTACTCCCAGATCAACGACGGCCGCGACCAGGGGTCGATGCTGGAGGACGGGGTCGCGGCGATGTCCGACAACGGCGTCTGCACCGCGGCGACCGTGCCCTACGTCTGGGACGGGAAGAACTGGTCGAGCAACGCCAAGGTCAAGGCCGAGCGGGCGCAGCACAAGGTCGTCGAGGCCTACTTGTGCCCGAACTTCGACGCGATGTGCAGCGCCCTCCAGCAAGGGTTCTTCATCGTCGAAGGCCTGATGTGGTACGACAACTTCCGCCCCGACCAGGAAGGCTGGTTGCCGAGCCGCGGGGCGGGCGGGGGCGGCGGGCACGCGCTCGCCGGGTACGGGGTCGCCAAGCGGACGCTGTCCAACGGCACCGTCCAGTGGGGCATCCGCACCCGCAACTCCTGGTCGGCGAGTTGGGGCCAGGGCGGCAACTGCGTCATCCCGGAGTCCCTGTTCAACCGGACGGTCGGCGGGTTCTGGGCCGTCCGGTCGGTGACCCAAACCCAGACCGACTTCCCGATGCCGACGGTCGCGGTCACGCCGAAGGTCGGCGTGGTGCCGCCGCGGATCGAGGACAAGGTGCTCGCCCCGAGTCTCAAGCCCTAACCGAAGGAGCGAACGATGAAGTCCGTCCTCAGTCTGCTGGTGCTCGTCGCGGCGACCTCGGTCGCGGACGCGCAGTTCGTCACCGTCTGCGGGCCGAACGGGTGCCGCGTCGTGCGGGCGGCGGCCCAGGCCCCGGTCCTTCGCGTGCAAGCGGTCCAAGTCACCGCCCCCGTGCCGAGTGCCCCGGCGGAGAAGGACCGCGTCTCCGACGAGGATTCGGGCCGCCTTTACAAGGTCGTGTACTACTACACGAACGGCCGCGTCGAGGAGCGGAAGGTCGGCCCGGACGGGGAGGTCGAAGGTGCCCCGGTCGCGATGCCGGCGGCCCCGCTGACGCTGGTCGAGGAGGCCCCGGCCGAGCCGCTGGTGATGACGACCTTCAACACCCAGGTTGGGCTGGTCAACCTGGGGGCCGGGCGGCTGTTCGGCCGGGCCGACGACGGCTGGTGGCTGGGCAAGCTCCTGGGCCGGCAGAAGCCGACCTGGCGGTGCCGGTAAGGTGATTCTCCCGAGGTCAGGTTGCCCTGCCGCCTGACCTCGGGTACAACCGCTCACATCCTTTCCGGGGACCTTCCCGTGTTTATGACCATCGTGTTCAACGCCGGGGCCGCGTACAAGCGGAAGAAGATCAAGGACAAGGAGTACCTCGTCGTCCCGATGGTCATGCTGGTCGAGGGCGTCCACAAGGCCCAGACGGCCGTGCGGACCGACGCCGGGGCGGAGGGGAAGGCCCAGGACGGCGGGGTGCTGTACACCGCGAACGAGTTGGAGCGGTCGGCCAACGTCTGGAACCACAAGCCGGTGGTCGTCTACCACCCGAAGAAGAAGGACGCGAACGGCGTCCCGCTGTCCGCCACCGACCCGGACAACCTGACCGAGACGGCGGTGGGGATCGTCCTGAACACCCGGTTCGACAAGTCGGCCAAGAAGCTCCGGGCCGAGGCGTGGCTGGACGAAAAGGAGTTGGCCGACATCGCCCCCGACGTCCTCAAGAACATCAAGGCCGGCAAGCCGACCGAACTGTCCACCGGGCTGTCGATGGACATGGAGGAGAAGGACGGGGAGTTCGGCGGGGCGAAGTATTCGGTCGTGGCCTACAACTACCGTCCCGACCACCTGGCGATCATCCCGAAGGGGGTCGGGGCGTGCTCGGTCCGCAAGGGGGCCGGGCTGTGCGTCGCCAACTTCGGCGGTACGACCGAACTCGAGGAGGCCCCCGCCGCGATCCAGGAGTCGATGGCCAAGGCCGTCGAGGACGCGGTGGCGAAGGTCGGCGGCGTCGTGGTCGAGAACGCGATGTCGTTCTCCCAGGTGTCGTGCGCCCTGGCCGAGGCCCTCGGGTCGAAGTACGGCGAGAAGGGCAAGTCGTGGTACGGTTACCTGGTCGAGATTTTCCCCGACTACTGCGTGTTCCGCACCAGCTACGACTCGCCCGGCCGCGGGTCGAAGTACCTGGCCCAGAAGTACACGACCTCCGACGCCGGGGTCGAACTCGTCGGTTCCGCCGTCGAGGTCACGCCTGCCAGCCAGTATGTGACCAAAGACGGCACGGCGTTCGTGGCGAACGAAGGCGTTCCTGACCCTGTTACGGAGGTTTCGATGAACCGTGAGAAGATGGTGGCGTACCTGGTAAACAACTGCGGGTACACCGCCGACGAACTCAAGGACGTGAAGGACGACGACCTGTTCGGCCTCAAGCCGAAGGCCCGGACGGCGGAAGTCCAGAACACGGGCAAGGCCGAGACCCCGCCGCCGGCCCTCACCTGGGCCGACATCGAGCGGCTGGCCGACCCGAAGACCAAGCAGACCCTCAAGAGCGCCCGGTCGGCGCACGACAAGGAGGTCGCCGCGCTCGTGGACGTGATCGTCCAGAACGAGGGCAACCCGTTCGAGAAGTCCTACCTGACCGGCCTCGGCGACACCGACATCGACCTGCTCCGCGGCATCGCCCTGCCCTACCAGAAGCTGGCGGCGGCCGAGGCCGAGCCGGCCCGGATCGACCCGCGGTTCCGCACCGACGGCCCGTTCGGCGGCGCGAGCGGCGGGATCGTCCACAACAAGGGCAAGAAGGACGACGACTTCCTGGACGAGGACGAGAAGGAGCCGCTGACCGACGGCTGGGCGCGGCGGAACGCGACCGTGCTGAACGGCGCGGCCAAGAAGAAGGGCAAGAAGGCTCAGGACGACGACTCGGACGAGTAACCCGGCCCCGCGACACCACCAACCAACTTCACACCGGAGACCAGTAACCATGGCGACCGCAGCAGTGGGGCCGGAAGGCAACACGATCTTCCTGAACCCGCCCGAGCGGCTGGGGGACGGGTACAAGGAGTTCCGGTCGACCGAGGCCCTCAAGCCCGGCCACCTGCTCCAGAAGGACGGCATCGTGACCGCCGGGACGACGTTCCCGCCGGACATGCGGAAGTGCAAGAAGCACGCGACCCGCGGCGGGAAGTCCGACCGGACCGTCGCCATCGAGGACGGGATGGTCGGCGGCACCTGCGACACGGAGTACGCGAGCGGCGGCCTGGTCCGGGCGCTCCAACTCCTGCCCGGCGACCTGTGCAACTTCCGGCTCAAACTCGGCGAGAACGTCGTCCACGACGACTACCTCATCAGCTACGGCGACGGGACGCTGTGCAAGGCGGCGTCGTCCTTCCTGGCGAACAACGTCGCCGACTCGGACGCCACCGCGGCCGGGACGTCGGAGGCCGCGTTCTCCACCGGGTCGGTGACCATCCCGGCGAACACGCTGAAGGTCGGCGACGCGGTTCGCGTCCAGGCAACCGTGTTCGTCGCGGACAACAACTCGACCGACACCCTGACCCTCCGGCTCAAGATCGGGTCCACGGTCATCATCGCCACCGCCGCGGTGGACGTGGCCGACAACGACGTGGGCCGGATCGACGCGACCCTCATCATCCGCACCATCGGCGCGAGCGGGACGTTCGTGGCGAGCGGGACGCAGGCCCTCGGGGTGCCCGGGACGGTGACGGCCAAGCCGTTCCAACTCGGGTCCACCGCCATCGACACGACCGTCGCCAACACGCTCACCGTGACGGCACAGTGGTCGGCGTCGCACGCGGACAACGACGCCATCCTGCGGACGCTGGTGGTCGAGAAGATCAGCGCCGGGTCGTCGTCCCCGAGCGCGGCCGGCGGGGTGGACCTGGTCTGCCAGTCCGAGGAGACGACCGACCTGTCGGCCGAGGTCGTGGACGGCTGGGTCAAGGCCCGCGTCCTGGCGTAACCACACACGGGTCGGAAGCAGGCCGGGCGGAAGCCCGGCGACGCCCGGCCGCATCCTTACCTGTACTCACCCACAACGAGGAGTTTCGGACCATGGCAATCGAGTGCGTCATGCCGGGCGGCAAGGGTGGCGGCGAGGTCGCCCAACGCCTGTTGGAGTTCGGGGGCGACTGGAACTGCCTGCGGCCCTGGCGGAGCCGCCGCGGGCACACCATGATGACCCTGAACGTCGCCCCGTCGCCCGGCGCGCGGCCCCGGCTGATGAACGTCCGGGTCGAGAACGCGCAGTCCACGATGGAGTACGACGAGTGGAAGTATTTCGACGACGCGGTGGTCGAGGAGGCGCTCCCGGAGCAGCGGCTCTGGGCCGACCTGGTCTCCCAGGGGTGCGGGTGGAACCTGCCTGACGCGATGAGCGTGACCGTGATCCAGCAGCAGACCATGCTGCGGTCGGGGAATGCGACCATCAGCATGAACGGCCTGCGGACCGCCAACCGCAGCCGGCCGATCTGGGACACGACCAACTTCCCGATCCCGCTGGTCCACTCGGACTTCTCGTTCGACTACCGGGAGATCCTGGAGAGCCGCCGCCGCGGGATTCCGCTGGACGACGCGCAAATCCGGGAAGCGACCCGGCAGTGCGTCCGGGAGATCGAACTCATCACCCAGGGCACCCGCGGGTCGTACACCTACGGCGGCGGGACGATCTACGGGCTGACCAACCACCCGGACAAGATCAGCAAGGTGATCACGTCCCCGACCGCGAGCGGGTGGACGCCGCAGACCACCTACGACGAGATCCTGGACGCCCTCCAGGCGCTCCAGGACGTCTACTTCAACCGGAACGTGCGGGCGTACTACTCGCCGGGCTGGACGAAGTACCTGAACACCCACTTCACCCCGGCCTACAACGCCGGCACGCTGCGGCAGCAACTCGGCGCGGTGGACGGGATCAGCGGGTGGGTGAAGCTGGACGAACTCCCCGGCTACCAGATCATCCTGGTGGAGACCAACAAGCGGACCATCCGGTGCATCAACGGGATGCCGCTGAAGACCATCCAGTGGGGGTCGCACGGCGACTTCCAGTTCAACTACAAGGTCGTCGGGATCATGGTGCCGCAAATCCGGTCGAACGCGAACGGGAACACCGGCATCGTCCACATGGCCCCGGCGTAACCAGGGGCCTCGTCCCCGCCGTCCCTCGCCAACCGGGGGCGGTGCGGTGCGGGTTTGGGTGGTGGGGGACGGCACCCTTACCGCACGCCGGCACCGCCCCCACCTTTTCGACCCATCCCCCACGAGGTTTTTGTCATGGCCAAGCTCCGCAAGTACCGCATCCTGCCCGGCACCGTCAAGGGCGGGAAGGGCGGCGCGCTCCACCTGCCCGGCGCGGTCGTTCTGGACGCCGCCGGGAACGAGCGGCCGGGCGTCGAGGTCGCCATGCCCGGCGACGTGATCGAAACAGACCTCAAGCTGGAGAAGTCCGCCTTCGCCAGCCGGGTCGAACTCATCCCCGAGAGCAAGAAGGTCAAGGTCACCGGCCCGACCGGCGAGTTCGGGGCGGCCCTCGACCCGAACTTCCCGACGACCCCGCCCGAGCCGTCGGCCGCCGACGAGCACAACGACGACCCGGAGGACTTCGAGGACGACGAGAAGGAGGTCCGCCGGCAGAAGGCCCTCGCCGAGGACGACGAGCCGGTCGAGGAGGAGGACGAGGAGTCCCACGACGACGAGGCGGACGCCGAGTCCGAGGACGAGGAAGAGGCGGTCCCGCGGAAGAAGGTCGGCAAGAAGGCCAAGAAGAAGCGGTAACCAGGAGGTCCGCCGATGGCGGTCCACACGACGGTCGCAAAGGTCGAGGCGGTCATGCGGGCCTTCGACAAGAAGAAGGACCTGTCTACCTCGACCTTCATCCTCCCCGCGAACAACCTGGTTCGCCGCTACTGCGAGCCGCTGGGGTACGACGAGGAGACGCTGGAGTTGATCGAGCGGTACCTGGCCGCCCACTTCTACTGCGTCACCGCCCGGCGGCCGGTCGAGCAGTACGTCGGGCAGGCCCGGAACAGGTACGAGGACAACGTCGGCCTCGGCCTCGACGCGACCTGGTACGGTCAGCAGGCCAAGCTGTTCGACAGCCTCGGCGGGCTGACCGCGGCCATGTCGGAGAAGGTCAACGTCGGGTTCTTCTGGCTCGGCGACGGCACCCCCTACGACCGGGACTACACGAAGTAATGGACGTCGAACTCCCCCACTTCTGCGTCTACTGGCCGCCGAACGGCACGACCGACAAGTTCGGCCGGGTGGTGTTCTCCCCGCCGCAGGAACTGCCGTGCCGGTGGGAGGACTCCGCCGAGACGTTCCTGAACGACGCGGGCGAGCAGGAGACGGCCGCGGCGAAGGTGTTCTTCGACGGGGAGAACCGGCCGGAGTTCCTGGGCGTGCTCAAGCGCGGGACGCTCGGCGACCTGCAGTCCCTGGAGTCCCCGTTCAAGAACAAGCGGGCGTGGGAGGTCCGAAAGGTCTCGGACGCCGCCGTGCTGGACGACAGCTACACGCTCGTGGTCGCCTGGGTCGGGGCGCAGCGCGGGTCGAACAAGGTGTAGGTGAGCAATGGCAGATCGGAAGAGCACACGTCTGAACTCCAGTCACGATCAGCGATCTCGTA
>ERZ650311.192-NODE-192-length-41699-cov-7.351815_pt1 | contig 41699 bp, 68 predicted proteins | sample MGYA00376247_ERZ650311 | MGnify/ENA primary metagenome ERZ650311 (study PRJEB26733, sample SAMN07839324) | wastewater metagenome | biome: small river; feature: stream; material: water | place: USA: North Carolina | collected 2016-07-28 ...
CGACGCACCTGATCAGGTGGAGCTTCCCCTCGACGAAGTAGGCCGAGAACGCCCAGCCGTCCATCGGATCGACCGCGTAGAATCTGACCTCGCCGTCCATGTTCGCGGGCATCCACCGGCGCTCGGAGTAGACGTAGCGGAATCCCGTGGCGCTGGCGGCATCGGGCTCCGCGTTCAGATCGCCCCCGAACACATCCAGGGTGCCGTCGGCGTTAAGCCGATAGCCGTCGTACAGGCAGTCGAGCGACTTGCTCTGGAACCTGCGATCGGTCCGCCCCAGCTCGGGCAGCTCGATCTCGCACTGGAGCGTGTCGTATCCCATCAGCGGACCTCCCCCAGCCCTCGCGTTGCACCGCTCATCGGATCGCCGCGTCCCGCCGCCAGGCCAGCGGCACCGGCAGCGGGATCCACAGCGCGACGAGCACCCCCAGCGGCCCGAAGATCGCCCCCATGGCCAGCCCCTCGGGCACCGAGGCGTCGCGGCGCCAGGCGACGTATCCCCCGAGCAGGCCGAACGCGAAGGCCCAGGCCATGCCCAGCTCGAAGACGTGCGACGACAGCCACCCGGCGGCCGCGCGGATCGGGTCGGGCTGCGGCGGCGACGGCCAGGCCGGCGGGCCGATCGGGGGCAGGTCCGCGTCGCGGACGCCCGAGGTGGGGACGGCGCGGTCGGCCTTGGGGTCGCCGATGGTGGCGGCGGTCTGGCCGGGGGTGTAGCAGAGGGCGGCGAGGATTATCAGGGTGGTCATGGATGAGGCTCCGTGGATATAAATCAAGGTTTGGGCGTGCGGCGCTCCAGCTCGGCGACCCGCGAGTTGAGCGAGTCGATCTCGCGGAGCAGGATCTCATTCCTGGCCTCGATCCGCACGAACGCCGCCCGCATCGCGTCGTATTCGTCGTTGGTCGTTGTGGTGGTGTGGATCACGTCGTGATAGCGGACCTCGGCGGGGGGCCAGAATTTCGCCGACGCGACCACCGCGACCGCGGCCGTGGCGACGGCCGTGGCCGTGCGGTTGCCCGGGTCCGACCAGCATTCCTTGAGGCCCGCCCAGAAAACGCCGGCGAACCCCGGGGCCTCGCCGCGTCGTCGCCTCTCCTCATACGCCTCGACTTCTTCCGGGCTGAGGCTGATCAGGCCGGCGGAGGCCAGCAGTCGCACCATCGTCATCGGTCTTGCCCTCCCGCAGCGGCGCCGAGAACAGCAGCGAGCCGCGCCACGACATGAAGTAGAACGCTTCCGCGAAGTAGCACTGGCCGAAGCCGATCAGGAACGCCCAGGCCCTGGGGCTGAGGCAGGCCATCTCGGGCGCGACGAACGGGGCGACGAGCCCTCCCACGGCGGCACAGATCCCCAGGCGGATCGCCCGGGTACGCCAGCCCGCCCGCGTCGCCCGCATGTCGTGCAGCGCCTTCGCGGCACCCCCGGACATCCCCGCGACGCACAGGACCGCCCAGCTCGGATCGTCGGCCGGCATCAGACCTCCATTCTATCCCCATCTCCCCCGCCCGCCCCCGGCGGCCCGGGGCTATCGCCTGGGCGGCGGCTCGGTGAAGCCGATGTGCTTGGCGTACAGCGCCAGGGCCCGGTCCGTCGAGTCGGCGACCGTGGTCCTGTCGTGCTCCGCGAGCCGCTCCGCCCACGCCTTGTACTCTGGCGTGCCTCGGAGCTGGATGACGATGGGCTTCCGCTTCCACTCGTCGGGATTCCGCTTCCCCTTGGGCATTCGTCGCGTCCGGACCAAGGTGGTGGTCATATTCGCCTCATTGCACGACCAGCGGCCCCAACCTACCGGGGGACATCCCAGGCGACAAGATCGGGAGCAAGACAGGTTACAGACTCAGTACAGCGTATCGTACAGCATACGGCAAGATCGCAATCTGAAAAATAATGAGATTGCGGTATTGATCTCGGTACAGACACGTCGTATAGTGATCCTGTCGGGTCGAGCGGCGACCCATCCCGCATCAGGAGCGAGACCATGACGACGACGGAAGCCCCGACCGGAGCGCAGCCCGACGCCTGGGAGTCGTTCGACGACTTCCGCGTCAGCATCACCGACTTCCCCGCCATCGCGGCGGACCCGCAGACCTTCGCCGGCTACCTGATCGACCAGGCCGCCTACTACCGCTCGCTCGACAGCGAGTATGGCGACAAGCTGGCGGAGATCCTGGAGGCCCAGGCCCAGCAGTACCACCGACCGACGCCGGAGCAGCTCGAAGCCTACAAGCCGTTCGAGCCCGCGTTCTGAACAATGAAAAAGGGCCATCGCGAGGTGCGAACTCGCGACGGCCCCACGTGAGCAAGCCCCAACCCCCTCAAAGGATCCGAGCCATGCTGACACGTAGGATACTCGATTCACGCCTGCCGCGCAACCCCGACATCCTCGCCCTCGATGATCTTTACTGCCGCGAGGAGTTCCTCCTCCGCACCGAGGGCGTCGAGCGGTCGAAGTTCCTGCCCAGATTCACGGATGCCCAGGAGCGGGCCTATCAGGCCTGGATCGAGGAACTGTTCGAGGTCGCGGCCGAGGACGGGTGGGAGACGATCAACGCCCTCGACGACTTCGCCCCCGAGGAGCGGTCGACCATCCTCCTGGCGACCCCCGAGGAGGCCGCCGCCGCCCTGCCCGCCACCGACGACGAGTGGGCCGGGCACATCCTCGACACCACCTATCCGGCCAACGTCTGGACGCTGGCCAACGCGATGTCCTGACATCCCCCACGGACCCGCCCGCCCTCGCGAGGGGGCGGGCCATCGGAGACGAGACGATGGCATCCCGGACGCAATTCCCGGAAATCTGGCAGGAGCTGGCGGCCCCGATCCCGCGCGACGAGGTCAAGGTGCTGCGCAAGGGCGGCAAGGGCATGCCGTACATCACCGCCCGGACCGCCATGAACCGGCTCGACGCCGTGCTCGGCCCGGAGAACTGGTGGGACCAGTACACGGCCGGGGAGACCTCGGTCGAGTGCCGCCTGACCGTCCGCCTGCCCGACGGCCAGACGGTCACCAAGGTCGACGCCGGGGCCTACGCCGGCATGGCCGACCAGGGCGACGACGACAAGAGCGGATACTCGGACGCCTTCAAGCGGGCGGCGGTCAAGTTCGGCATCGCCCGCGAGCTGTACGGCGACGGGGCGGCCGACATCCGGGCCGACGAGCCGGCGGCCGAGGCGCAGGCCCCGCCGAAGAAGCCGCAGAAGACCGACGAGCGGACCTACCGCGAATTCATCGTGGATGCCGTGGCCTACGGCAACCGCGAGATGCAGACCGCCGCCGCCTCGGCCGGCGTCGAGCTGCACGCCGCCGACCTGATCGACCTGGCCAACCTGGAGCGTCGCCTCCACGCCTGGACCGCCTCGGCCGGGCTGAGGCCCAAGGACGAGGATCGGGGCCCGATGACCGCCGAGAAGCGAGAGGCGATCCTCGACGGCCTCTACCGCTACCACACGATGATGCTCCGGAAGGAGATCCGGCGCCTCGTGGATGTCGCGATGGAGAACGGCCGGGCCAAGGTCGCCAAGCTCGCCGGCAAGGGCGACGCGCACGAGCCGGTCGCCAGCTGACCCGATCCGACCCAACCCCCAACCCCCACCGCAACGGAGCGACGACGAATGTCCGCGAACCGAATCCGCCACCTCATCCCCACCGACGCCGACCGCATCGTCGAGCGCGTCGCCGCCGACCTGGAGCAGCTCGGCCACGCGCTCCACCACGTCGCCCCCGAGGTGACGTCCGTCCTCACCAGCGACCCCGCGTTCCGGGCCTCGGACGACCCGATCAAGTCGCTGATCCTCCTGAGCCGGGCCGCCGTCCGGTTCCAGCTCCTGTTCGAGACGGCGGAGGACCTGGCCGACGAGCTGGCGAAATCGGCCGCCCACCACGTCGCCGAGGGCGAGTCCTACGAGTGGGCCGACTGGCGGGTCTCCCGCGTCGGCGATCGGCTCCTGGCCCTGCCCGTCGCGACCCCGCCGAAGCCCTCGGCCACGCGGCTGGAGCAGCTCGTGAAGCTGCTCACCGATCGGTTCCGCAAGCTGGGCGGGGGGCCGATCCCGCCCGACGCCCCGAAGCCGGAAGGGGGTGCCCTTTGATCGCCATCCCGCATCGCTGGCGATCCGAGCCGGCGTACACGGACGAGGCCGCGACCGACCTCCGATCCGCCGTCCTGGAGGCCGTCGCCAAGGGCGCGTACCTCAGTGACGCGGACCTCAGTGGCGCGGACCTCAGTGGCGCGGACCTCCGTGGCGCGTACCTCAGTGGCGCGGACCTCAGTGGCGCGGACCTCAGTGGCGCGGACCTCAGTGGCGCGTACCTCAGTGGCGCGGACCTCAGTGGCGCGGACCTCAGTGGGACCAAGGTCGCCTGGCAATCGCACGACCTGGTCGCCGAGCTGCTCCGCCGCGCCATCCCGACGCCCGGGTCCGCCGCCGACCTCCGCCCGGTGGACCTCCGCCGCCACGCCCTGATCGGCCTGATCCTGGCCAACCGGGGCTGGTGCTGGGCCGACTTCGCCAGGATCCCGCTCAGCAAGGGCACCCGCCGCTGGGCCCTCAAGGCCCTGGCCGCCTACAAGGTGGACGGCGACGCCGCCCCGGACCTGATCGCCAGGGCCGCCGCGAAGATCCAGGCCCGCACGCCGCAGGTGGCCGGACCCGGCCACCTCCCCGAAAACGGCGCGGAGGCCGTTGACCCGCCGCCGCCCGGGTGATAGCGTTCAAGCCGAGCGCGGCCTACCACCCGCCCGACGAACACTGGATGCCGGCTTCCGCCTTGATCGGGTGCGGGCCGACGTCCGTGCATCGAAGGCCCTCGGTGGTGTGTGGTAGCGCCATCGAGGGCCTTCGTTTTTGACCGTTCCGCGAGGAGTTACCGTCAGCCGCAACCCGAAGCTTTCCTGCGTAGCACTCGCCAAAGTTCACGCAGTATTCGCTTCCGTCCCAACTAACCCAATATGTCCAGTCTAGCACACGCGCTTCCGCCGATGTCGGCGGAGGAGTGGACGGCCGTGCGTCGTCCGCTCAAGCGGCCCTACGAAGGGCCTCCCCTGTTGTTCCTTGCGGACCCGAGGAAGGATCCCCGGATCAGCTCGGCGTGCGCCAACATCGAGCTCGACCTCCGCAACTTCTCCGCCCGGGGCTCCCATGCCTACATCGCCTGGGCCTCCGTCGCCGAGCTGTCGGCGACCAGCAAACGCTCCGGCTCGTCGGTGCGGGAGCACATCGGCAAGCTGAAGCAGACGCGGAGGATCTACGACGTGAGGGGCATCCGCAACCTCAGACAGTGGTTCCTGGTCCACGGCGCCAAGTTCGGACTGTCGTTCGAGAAGCTCCACCAGGCCGTGGCCGGGAAGCTCCCGGCCCGGGGCCGGTTCTTCATCCTGGCCAGCCGACTCCCTCCGATCCAGGACGGCTATCAGTGGGATTCCCTGTACCCGCTGAACCTCAAGGAAGCCGACGACGAGCCGGTTCCAGAGTGCCAGGATTCCGGCACTTTAGAGTGCCAGGATTCCGGCACTTTAGAGTGCCAGGATTCCGGCGGTTCGGCGGCCACGCTTCCTATTAGGTCTGAAGAATTGCCTGGGAGAATCGTCGTCGAAACGCCCGCGTGCGAGCCCCCCGAGGGGGACGACGACGAGTCGGACGACTCGGTCCCGGAATACCTCCGGCCCGACCTGTCTCTCCCCCAGGGCCACCCCAGGCGGAAGCTCGCCGAGCGGATGCTCCGGAACATCCGGATCCGGGTGGACGGTGGACAGCCCAACCCGGCCGCTCCCCTGGCAATCTCCCCTGCGCCCGCGACCGTCCCGGCCGTCGCGTCGCAGGAAGCCCCCAGGGCCCGCCAGGGCGACCGAGGCCGCTCCCAGGTCGAAGCGATCGTCCGCAGCGTCGCCGATGGCGCCACGGGCCCCCAGGACGGCGGGGCGGCGGTCGGGGAGGCACTGGGCGACGCCAAGCCGCTCTCGATCCGCACCTACCGGGCCGGCCTCCAGGCGCTGGCCGACGGGCGGGCCTCGCTCCCCGAAACCCTCGCGATCGTCGCCGATGCCTTCGGGCCCCGCATGAGATGGCCCGAGCGGTCGCTATCCCAGGGCCTGGCCGAAATTGCCAGGCGCGTGAAAAAGCCGGACGCCGGGAGCACTCGCCAAAGTTGCCCGGCGTCCAGCCCTAACCCAATTACCCCGCGTCACTCATTGTAAGGTGGACGAATGCCCACGCCAACAACAAGATTTGCGGTATTGGCAATCCTTGCCTTGACGGCAGGGTCGCCAGTGGAGCGGATGGGGATCGAACCCACAACCTTCGCATTGCGAAGGCCGGGGGTTTGGGCAAACTGGAATGCGCAGGTAAGCTTTCCGGCCTCGGCAACGACTGCCGAAGGTGACGCCACTCCCCCTGCGGACGCCACCGAAATGTCGACGAGCGACATCATCTGCCCCAAGCCCCTGCCCCAGTTCGCCCTGGAGATCCTCCCGCTCTACGAGCCGCCCGCCCGATCGAGGGCCGCCTGGTACAAGGTGCGCCAGGTCCTCGCCGAACTCCAGGAGGTCGGGGCCGTCACCACGGCCGACCTCACGGTGGACCTTATAACACGATGGATGGCGGCGTATCCAGGCCGCTCCCCCCAGACGACCAAGGGGATGCTCGGCTACGTCTCGGCCGTGTGCCAGTACGCCATGTACCGGAATTACCTGGGGCGCGACCCGTTCCGGTTCCGGCGGCACTGGATGCGGGAAGTCCCCCTGCCCGACGACTACGACCCCGACGCGGAGGAGGCCGCGAAATTCCACCCGATCGAGGCCATCGGGAGGGTGCTCGGATTGCTCGAATCCGAGCGTCGGGAATCGTGGCGGAATCACCGCCTGCTGGCGCTCGCCGCGACGGCCGCCTACACGGGCATGCGGAAGAACGAAATCCTCATGCTCCGGACGCGCGATTTCAAGGACGATCTGTCGCTCATCGAACTGGTGCCGCGCCGGCGCAATTTCAAGACGAAAAAGAGCGCCGCGCCGATCGTCGTCTGCGACGCGCTTTCCGCGGTGCTGCGGAGGTGGATCCCGCACACCGAATGCGACTGGATGTTCCCCAACCTGAATCGCGCCTCGCCGTGGACCAACGGGACGCCCGGCCACAAGCCCCTCGACCAGCTCAAGGCGGCCGGCGAGCGGGCCGGCGTGGCGGGCTTCACGTTCCAGTCGCTGCGGCACAGCTGGGCCACCCACGCGGCCACGGCCTGGGGGCTCACGCCGGCCCAGATCCGCCAGCAATTGCGGCATTCCGGCCAGCTCACGCAGCGGCATTACATCCACGCCGAGGCGGCCAACCTGCGGGGCCCGGTGAAGGGGATCACGTTCAGGCCCACGGACAGGGGAGGGCGCGCGGATGGCCAGGAAGGCACGTCTCTCGGCACGTGAGGTCAAGGAGTCGCGGGCGTCCGAGCTGATGCGGAGCATGCAGAGGAATCTGCGGCTCTCCGGGGACGCCCTGCGCGCGGCGAATGAGGACGCGAAACTGCTCGGGAAACTGCTCGCGGAATTGACCGAGAAGGAGCCTCCCCCGTGCACGGATTCTACGCCTTCCAATCCTCGCGAAAACTGACCGCCGCGCAGCAGCGTTTCGCGCGTCGTCTGCTGCTCGGATTCGAGGGCGAGTTCCCGCGCGAAAATGACCGTCCGGGCGGGCATGAAAACGGCCCTCCGGATGGCATGGAAAACACCGCGCCGGATGGCCAACAAAACGGCCGTCCGGATGACCCAAAAGACACCGCGCAGGAACGCGAAAAAACACGGTGCGCCGACGCGCCGATTTCGCCCTCCGCGCACACCCAAAGACGGAGCGAAAACATGGACAGCGAGAAGGCACCCGGATACCGGCCGCTCACCATCCTCGGCGACGTGTGCCAGGGGTGCGGCGAGTCGGTCCTCAGAGTCAGCTACGCCAACGGCGAGCGGATCACCTTCGGCCTCTGGCCGTGGTTCTCCTGGGACGGCGATGCCCTGATGGCCAACCACGAATGCAAGGGCACCGACGCGACCGAGGTGGCGACGATCGAGATCGTCGCGGCCGGCGGGGCGAACCCGGAAGGCGGTGACTCGTGAGCTGGACACACCTGGAGGACAGCACGCCGGTCGCCCGCAAGCCTCACCGCTGCTACCTGTGCAACCTGCGGATCGAGAAGGGCGAGCGGCACACGAAGCGGACGGGCGTCAACGACGACGGGCTCGACAGCGTGCGGATGCACACCGCCTGCGTGGCGATCACGGCCGACTGGGATGAGGACGCCTGGGAGTCGATCGACCCCTCGGAGTTCCGCCGCGAGCTGGCCGAGGCGTCGGCCGGGAAAGGCGGTGACTCGTGAACCGCCTCACCCCCGAAATCGTCTCCGACGCCTTCCGCAGCACCGGCAAGACGCCCGTCCGGATGCGGTGGGGGTCGCCGACGGCCCCCGAGTGCGACGGCCTGTACGCGGTCGCCGCGGCCAAGGAATCCCCCCTGCGGAGGCCGGCGGGCATGACGCCCGAGGCGTACCTCGCCGAGCTGGTGGGGGTCTCCCCCGATTACGCGACCGGCTTCACCTGGGGCTGGGACTGCCAGTTCGAAGACCCCAACCGCGAGTGGTCCGCCGAGGCCCGCCAAGGCTTCCTCGACGGCCGCGCCGCCTGGCTCGCCGTCGGCGAGGGGAGGGAGGCACGCAATGGATAGCATGCCCGTCGAGCTGGGATTCCTCCTGATCGAGACCCTCGTCGTCGTCGGCGGGACGATGTTCGCGGGCGGGCTGATCTACATCGCCCGCTCCGAGGCCCGGATCCGGATGATCGAGGCGGAGGATGAGGGCGAAGGCGAGGTGCGGCCATGAGCACCGCAGCCGCCCCGAAGCGATACAACGACTATCGCATCCGCATGGGCAAGGACGCCCAGGTCACCCTCTACACCCGGTACAGGGGCCACAACTTCGAAGGCTGGATCCCGGCCGAGAACTTCGACCGGGCCGAGGCCGACGGCGTGCTCTCGTGGGACGCGGGCGGGAACCCCGTGATCGACGCGAGCAAGCTCCCCGGGAAGGCGGTGCCGTCATGAGCACCGCCGAATCCCTGCGGATCATCGACCAGTGCAAGCCCCCGCACTCGCCCCGCGTCTGCATGAGCTGCGGCGGGGTCAAGCCGTCGGGGCACCTCGACCGCTATCGGTATCTCGACCGCGACGCCGACCATCTCCCCCGCCCGAGGGTGCTGACGCTGTGCGAGGCGTGCGCCGTCCGGATCCGCGACCTCGCCGGCGACGACATGGGCCGGCAGCTCCAGCCGCTGGCCGAGAACGAGCCCTGGCCGGGGGCGACCTCGGTGTGCCAGGACTGCGAGTCGCGGCGGGGCCTGGAGTGCCATTCGCCGCTCGCGATCCTCAACGGCGGCCCCGGGATCCACTTCCTCGGGGCGACGCGGACCACGCTGCCGACGCCCGCCCGGACCCCCTCGGGGCGGGTCTTCACCTACGCCCGGTACGTCTGGGGCCCCGCGACGGGCTGCGACGGCCGGAGGGCGGTGAGGCCCACATGAGCGACCAATGCACGCCCGAGACCGCCCGGTCCATCCTCCGGGCCTCGATCGCCAAGGTTGAGAAGCAACGGCAGTCGGTGGCGTCCAGCCTCGCCGCCGCCGGCCGGGGCAATGGCGAGGCCCTGGGCGCGGCGATCGTCGGATTCGTCTACCTGGATTGCTCGATCTCCGAGCTGATCCAGGCCATCGGCCTCGTCGAGGCCCTCGGGCGGGAGAGGACGGGGCCCACATGAGCGTCGTCGTCGACCGCTCGCGATGGACGATCGCCCAGCTCGTGCACCTCGTCGAGACCGAGCGGGCCGTCCACATGATCGACCTCGCCGCCGGGCTGGACGGCGGGAGGTCGCAGGCAAGGCAGTCGGCCCGGTCGGGCAACGCCCTCGACCAGGCCGTGGTCAAGCTCCTGGATAAGCTGCGGGCCGAAGGGCTCGCGTAGGACCCCCAAGGTGATCAAGCCCCGACCCCCTCACAAATCGGCCCGCGAGTGCCGGCGGCTGGCCAAGGCCGTGAACTCGGTGGGCATCGACTTCGGCGCCGCCGCGATCGGCGTCGACCACGACCTCATCCGGCCCATCTCGGCCGGCATCGCCCGGCTGTCGGCCGCGCTGCAGGAGATGGGCGAGGACCTGGAGCGGCGGGCCCTCACGCCCCCGCCCGAGCCCCCGCCGGCCCCGAAGCCGACGCCGATCCTGGATTACCTGGAGCGCAAGGAGGCGGCCGAGGCGCCGCCCCCGCCGGCGGAGGTGGTGCCGGAGGTGCCGAAGCTGAGGCCGTTCGTCGCGTTCGTCGGCGGCAACGCGCTGTTCTGGCTGTCGGCACTCGGCCCCGGCGACGCCGCCCTGGACGCCGCCGGATTCCTGCCGTGCGAGGCATTCCGATTCGAGCCGGTCGAGATGGATTTCATCCGGGCCCGGAACCTGCCCACGGTCGGGCAGTTCTTCGAGGCGCGCAAGGCCAGGCTCGACGATCTTGCCGCCCTGGCCGACGCCGAGAACCGCTGGCGGCCCGACGCCCCGGATCCGGAGCCGAGGCCGATCGAGGCCATCCGCGCCGACGAGGCGCACCCCAAAGTGCCCGCCGAGCCGAAGGCGAAGCGGCCGAAGCCCGCCGCGAAGCCCGAGCCCGGCGACAAGCTCGGGAAGCGGCAATGCTGGATGGCGATGGTGGCCGGGATGTGGGCGTTCCGGATTTACCGGGCCACCGAAGAACAGGCGGCGGCCCAGCTCGCCCAGGCCGGGATCTCTCGCGACACCTGGCCCGAGGCCCGGCTCGCGCTGGAGTTCACCAACGAGAGCCATCACCACAACGACGTCCCGGCCCTGACCGACCTGACGCCGGAGCAGGCCCGCCAGCGGGTGCGGAATCTCCTGGCGGAATACGAGGCGTCGATCGGGTCGGGGTTCGTGGCTCCGATGCCCGAGGGCGACGACGACCAGCCGCCGGCCCGGACCTTCCTGGCGACGCACAGGTGGACGCAGATGCCGCTTTTCACCGTCGCCGCGACCGACCTGGCCGAGGCGGAGGATGTGGCGGCGATGGGCCTGGGCCGGCGGGAGTTCGAGGCCCTGTCGATCGCCGAGCTGCCCGAGGGCGAGTCCGTGGGCAGCCTGCCGGACTTCGAGACGTTCGACCCCGAGGACATGCCCGCCGTTGATACTCCTCCCACAAGCCCCGACGCTATGTCCGGACCTCCCGAGCCTATGTCCGGACCTGCCGACCCCGAGGTCCGGACATACCCCACCGAGGGCCCCCGCGACCCGCTCGCGACGCTGCCGGTGGAGGAGCTGGGGCTCCGCAAGCGGACCCTTGACGGCATCAAGGCCGAGGGCATTGAGCTTGCGGCCCAGCTCGAAGAGGAGCTGGACGGCTCGGTCCTCGATCATGCCCTCCCGCTCGACGAGGACGTCGAATATGTTCGCGAGAAGATCCGCGAATGGGAGAAGGCGCGAGTCAAGCGGATCGTCGCCGACGGGACATGGCTCGATGAGGAGCTGACCTACGCCGCATTCCGCGAGGCCGACGCGGCGTTCTACTGGAACCTCTGCCGCGAGCGGGGGCTGTCCGACGACGAGCTGCGGAACGCGATCAACAAGCTGTTCCCCAAGCGCGTCTGCGGCGGCTGGGGCCAGCACTTCCGGGCCGGGCACTACTTCGAGCCGGGCAACGCCCCGGCGTTCTATCTCGGCGGCGCCAAGCCGAAGCGCGGCCAGGAGCCCGCCCTCGAAGGCAAGCCGCTGGTCGACGCCGTGCGGCGGCTGCTGGCGATCCCGACGCGGGAGGAGCCGGCGAAGGGCGGGGGCAAGGCCGCGAAGGCGCCGAAGCGGAAGGCGGTGGCCAATGGGTAAGGCAACCGAAGAAGTGCTGTTTGTGGAGTATCACGACGGCAGGCCGTTCACCGTCGTGACCACGAAAGCGACTTACGATGCAGAATGGTGCAAGCGAGACGGATGCTTGTACTTCCACGACTCCGGAAGCGGCGGCGCTTTCGTGGTGAGCCCAGGTAGCACATACTGGCTGCACCCTGACTGTAGCGTCGTCGTCCCATCCAGGGAGCGTCCTTACTATCGGCCGCCCATGTCCGGAGACGATACGGGCACCCGCCTTGCGAAACCGCTGCCGGAATACTCGCTCGCCTGGATCCTCTCCGAGTGCGGCGACGACACCGAGTGCGAATACTGCCCGACGTGCGACGACTACCTGCCGTCCTCGGACTGTTACACGCTCTGCGATCACGTCTTCTGGTGTGACGCCGCCGGATGGTGGAGCAAGCCGGGCGAGCGATGCCCCGACGATTGCGAGGACTGCCTTGAGCGAGGGCACCCGACCAAAGGCCACGAATACCCCACGGGATTCATCGGCACGGGCCACGGATCGGTGGCTCAAGACTACTGGTCGGAGCACACCGGCCACTGGGACCGCCGACAAACCAGCGGGTTCTTCTGGAACGAGGACTGGCCCTGGATCGCGGTCGGATGCGGCATCGGGGTCGGGGCGTTGGTCCACTTCGAGTCGATCGAGCGGAAGGCGGTGAAGGCATGAGCACCGCCGAGCGCAACAAGGGCGGACGCCCCCGGGTCCACCCGATCGTGCCGCTGGAGGCGGCCCTGGCCGCGCCGAAGCTGATCGGCGTCTGCTATTCCAAGAAGGATCGCATCTTCCGCGCGCAGGTCACGAAGGGCCTGGAGACGATCTGGCTGGGGGCCTTCGGCGACCCGATCGAGGCCGCCCGCGTCCGCGACGCCAAGGTCCGCGAGCTGGGGCTGAAGACGCCGCTGAACTTCCCGGATCCAACGGAGGTGACGATATGAGCGAACCCGAATCGAACGAGCCGCAGCCCGTGCCGCTCCGCTTCTGCGAGCCGCACAAGCTGCGCGAGGAGATCCTCACTCTCAAGTCGCTGCCGCTGTCACGCGCGACCTACGACGACGTGGCGCGGCCGGTGCTCGGCCTGATGACGCGCGGCTTCACGCATCGGCCCGCGAAGGGATGCGACAACCACGACATCCACGGGCTCTGCCTCGGGCACCCCGACACCGACGGATCGACCGTCGAGCCGTTGACCTAGCAGGCGCAACAAACCGGCGTCACGCGGCGGTGTGTACCCCCTCCGCGCGACGCCGGCCCCCTCCCGGCCGCCCCACGGATGGCGCGTGCCGGGAGTGTTTCACGACGGTAGTAACCGACTCGATGGGCCGCCGGCCTTGCGATCCATGCGCGGTGAGTATCGACAGACGCGAACCCATTTCCGCAGGGGAATCCGATGCCAGTCCTGACCAGCGACGAAGGCGCCCTGATGATCGACCCGCACGGCGACATCCTGTTCACCACCTCCCGCGACGTCGCCCCCGACGGCCGCGTGGAGCTGATCCTCGCCAGGCCGGGCCAGGTGTACGAGACGGGGGCGCTCGACCCCGACAAGGCCGAGAAGCTCACCAGCGAGATCGGCACCGTCCTCCGGATCCGCATGGACCTGAAGGTGGCCATCGTCCTGCAGGAGGCTTTGTCGGCCGCGATGGTCAAGCTCGCGGGGATGCCCGAGCGGCCCGGCGCGGCGACGTGAATCGACCGGCAGGGTGCGGACGACGACGCTTCAACCGAAGGAGGAATGCGATGGGCGTGGAAGAGATGATGGACAAGATCGACGAGTTCTGGGGACCGATCGAGCGCGACGTCGACGACGAGGGGCTCATCCCGCCGCGCGACCAGGACTTCGACGACGAGGACGGCGACATGCTCGGCGTCGAGACCCGGTACATCCGGATCCGGGAGGTCGCCGTCGAGCAGAACCGCGAGGACAGGGTGCCGTACGTCCGGCTGATCGGCGACCTGGGCCACCAGGACGCGGAGATGCGGCTCCCGATCTCGATGTTCGAGAACATCGCGAGGGAGTACGCCGCGCTCACGGCCGAGGAATCCCGGCGCGACGCGGGGAAGTGAGCCCATGATGATCCCGGTCTACGAGGCCGAGAAGCGGTGGTTGGACCGCAGCCCGGGGCGCGAGCCCCGGGAGATCGCGACCGCGGTGGTCCGCGATTACGCGCCGATCCGGCGGCGTGAGTGGGCCGAGGGCGACGACCTGGTCGTCGTCTCATCCGCCCGGGATCCGTCCTTCGTCGTCGTCGCCCCGGCCGGCTCGTGGCTCGGCGAGGCCGTCACGCCCGACGCCCGCCGGGTGCGGATGCTATTCGTACCGATCCCCGGGGGCGGGCACCGGGGCATCGAGGCCCTGTGGGCGGTCGCCCTGGCCCGGATCGGATACCTCGGCCTCCGCATCCGCGACGACGGGGCAGGCGAAGCAGTCGGCCCGGTCGACGCGGACGGCCTCGCCGGAGCGGACGCAGAGCCCGCCGCAGTCGACGCAGCGATTGCCGTCGGGGCGGCGGTGGGCGCAGCCGAGCATCCGGCCGTGGAGGCGGAGCCGGCGGTGCTCGCCGGGGGAGATCGGCGGCCGGCCGGCTGGCTGTTCTGAGGCCGGCCGCGGCGGCGGGGGCTGGCCGAGGGTGCGGGCCCGGACGTACCCCCGCCAGCGGGGCAGGCAGAACGGCCGGTGGCCGGTGGCCAGGGCGTGGCAGGCCTCGGGCCGGTCGCGGAACTCGCAGGATTCGCAGCCGGGGAGGCCGGGCATCAGAGGGTGATGGTCAACAGCGAGTAGGATCGCCAGGGGTAGTAGCCGAGCCCCGAATCGTAGGTCGGGCTGATGGAGTCCGGGTACGCGACGTAGATCGCGCCGTCCTCGCACAGCTCGGAGAGGGAGACGCCCACGCGGCCCGCGCTGCCGTCCTGGGGGTAGTAATGGCCCGGGAACCCGTCCATGCTCGACGCGCCCGCGTTGTAGAGCAGGCAGCTCGGGTTGCCGTCGATCTTCCCGGCGAAGAACAGGTTCGAAGGCTGCCCGATGCCGATGTCGCCGTAGGCCCCGCCGACCCCCGCATTCGCGTCCATCGACTCGCACGTCAGGGCGAGCCAGAGGCATCGCCGCGTGCCCGCCTGGCCGCCCGGGAGCTGGGTGGAGCAATGCTCGATCAGCAGGCTGGAGATGCCGGTGTCGGGCGGCACCCCCTCGGTGTAGTACTCGAACTCGCCGACCCAGGCTGCCCCCAGGCCGCAGCCGTCGTAGCTGTTGGGGTCGTTGTAGGTGAGGGTGCCCGAGGTCGTGCCCAGCGTGATGACGGTGCCGCTGAAGTCGTCCCAGCGGCGGGAGACGTAGGTCCAGGAGAGGGTCGGCGGGATGTCCCCCTCGGCGAAGCAGCCGCAGCCGCCGGGGGGGTCGCCCCCGGATCCCGAGGCCACCCACTGGAAGCGGTAGTCGCCCGGGGCGCCGGGGCGGAGGAGGACGCGCTTGCCGTCGAGGCCGGCGACGCCGTTGGCCTCGTAGGCGTTGGCGGTGCCGGCGCGGGGCATGGCGGCCCAGGTGCCGACGGTCGGCGTGTCGGCCGCCTCGGCGAACGAGTAGGGCGAGGATGCCCCGGATAGCGTCGCCCAGAACCCCTCGCCCCGCTCCAGGCAGAGCGTCCGGCCCCGCAGCGTGAGCGGCGGCACGACGCGGAGGGCCAGGGCCCGGCGGATCGCGTCGGCGGCCTCGTTGTACCCGGCCGCCGTCAGCCTGGTCGACGGGTCGCCCGGCCGGACGTCGCCGGGGCGGAGCATCAGGAGCAGGCCCCGTACTGGAAATACCAGCCCGAGCGGCCCCGGAAGGCGAGCACCCGCACCGAGCCGTCGACGGGGACCGTCGTCGAGCCGTTGGCCTCGATCAGGAGGTTCGTCGTCGTATTCCAGGTCCGGGCCGCGTCCGCCCAGGTGCCCGAGGCGGTCGGCACCTGCTCCGTGCCGGCGTACTTGGCGTCGGTCCCGCCGCCGGTGACCTTGACCCAGGCGGGCCCGTCGTCGGGGAGCGAGATGGCGCCGTCGGGGCCCCGCACCAGCGGCGGCGCGACGGCCAGCGCGGCCGCGTCGCGGGCCTCCAGGATGGCGTTGGCGTGGTCGGCGAGGATCGGCTCGCCCGGCCGGGCCGGGGGCGGATTGAATCGCCACATGTTTATTTCAGGATGGACAGGTGGAAGTTGTCGTAGCCGTACATCTTGGCCCCGCCGTCGGTGACGATGAAATCCCAGCTCGCGTCGTCGTCCCGCAGGACCTTGTTCCAGTCGTTCTCGCGCCACTTGAACCGCAGGGCCAGCTCCTTCGACCGCGACCCGTCGGACACCAGCTCGGTTCGGGTCTGGGCCCCGATGTACTGGAGCTTCCCCTGCGAGATCCCGAAGGTCGTCGTGTCGTTGAGCTTCCGGACCTTGGAGAGCAGGGTCGAGAGGTCCAGGTACGGCATGAACTTGCGGACGAAGGTGAGGGTCGCGACCGAGACCTCGTAGTTGACCTGGAGGTTGAGCGGGTACTGGGGCGCCGTGGCGTACTTGTAGGCGGCGGTCGGGAGCCGCACGGTCTCGGAGCCGATGTCGATGTCGCACAGCGCGTAGGTGTAGGGCTGCGAGGGGTTGTCGCTGTTGGGGAAGACGATCGCGCCGGTCGGGTCCAGGGAGGCCGTGGGCAGCCAGGGGGAGACCCCGTAGCGGCACTGGATCACGCCCTTCTCGAAGTCGACCCCGCCCCCGCCCGTACGCTCGCCCCAGCCGATGGCGCGGGCCGACAGGCACGCCAGGTTCGGCGACTCGGGGCAGAAGTGCGGCGGGACGCGGAGCACGTCGGTCCCGCTGAGCGAGACGGTCCCCATCATCGCGTTGACGACGGCGTCGGCCTTCGCCCAGTCGTCGAGGTGGTATTCCTTGATCACGAAGGGCTCGCCCCGGTCGGATCCCTTCTCGTAGCCCTCGTGCGACTCCTTGAGCGTGACGGCGCCGGAGCTGGTGGCGATGGTGATCGGCATGCCGGATCAGTTCCCCCCGAACGGGGCGATGAGCTTGAGCTTGGCGTTGTTGATGGCCGCCTGGATGCTGCCGAGGGTCGTCGCGATGTCCGTCAGCTTCTTGAGCTGCTCCTCCTGGTTGCCCCGGCGGGTGGCGGCGGCGTCCTGGGCCTCGCGCAGGAACGAGTCGGCGTCCGTCACCCCCAGGGCGCCCCGGACCCGGCCCGCCCCCTCGGCCCGCTGCCGCGCGACCTGCTGGGCCGCGGCCCCGCCCATGTCGATCAGGCCGCCGACGCGGTTGACGCCCATCTGGAGCAGCGCCCCGCCGAGGCCCTGGATGGCCTTGATCGTCTCGCGGGCGTTGTCGTCGTACGCCTGCTTGGTCTCCTCCAGGATCCCCCGGACCAGCGGGTTGACCTTGCCCTGGAAGTCGAGGAACGTGTCGGCCTCGCCGATGTTGCGGGCGAACATGACGAGCATCTCGTCCGCCCGCTTGCGGTCGGATTCCTCCTGCCGGCGGAGCCGCTCGGCGTCCACGGCGGAGGCGAGCGTCGCCCGCTCCTGCTCCTTGTCCACCAGCCCCTTCGCGGCGTCCTGGAGGTCGCGGGCGGCCTTGGCCTGGGCCTCGGCGGCCGGGTCGGGCGCGGCCGCGCCGCCCCGGGCCTTCTCGAAGCCGGTCGCCCTGGTGAGCTTCTCGGGCAGGGCCACGACGCCCGAGTAGTCGGTGGCGAGCTGGCCAACCATCTTCGGGATCTCGCCGACCATGTCGGCGACCTGGCCGAGCTTCTCGACCACGGGGTTGAGCGCCGAGAGCAGCGCGTTGGCGGCCGGCACCAGGGTCTTGCCCAGCGCGGTGCCCAGCGACGCGAGCCGGCCCTCGAACTCCCGCAGCTGGTTGTTGAACGAGTCCTGGGTCCGCTCGTGGTCCCCCGAGGCGTCGCGCATCCCCTTGACGATCAGGCTGTACCGGGCCGCGACCTTGGCGGCCTCGGTCATCTGGTCCTTGGACTTCGCCAGCCCCAGCGACATCGCCTCGGACTGGACGGCGGCCTCGTTGAGCAGGACGCCGAACTTGCGGATCGGCTCCGACTCGCCCACCAGCGCCGAGCGGATGGTGAGCAAGGCCTCCTCCAGCGGCACGTTGTAGAACGAGCTGGCGTCGTCGGCGAGCTTGGCGAGCTGAACGGCCATGCCGGCGGCGTCGGCCTGGGACTGGCCGGCGGCCTTGCCGATCAGGCCGATGCCCGCGGCGGCGTCGAGGATCGAGGCCTCCGCCGAACCGAACTGCTCGCGCATCTGCCGGGCGAACGAGACGACCGACGACGAGGCGTCGCCGAAGACGACGTCGGTCTTGGAGACCGACTCGTTGAGGTCGCCCGCGGACTTCAGCGAGTCCATCAGGCCCTTGCCGATGGCCGCGACGCCGGCGATGCCGGCGACCGGCAGCGCCATCGACGACATCGCCGAGGCGAACGCCGAGAGCCGCGACCGCGCCGAGGCGAGGGTCGAGTTGAACTGGGAGTCCCGCGCCGTGATGTCGACGAAGGCTTCCGCGAGCTTGAACGGCATGCTATCGGGCCCCCGTGTCCCACCGCGCGGCCCCGGGCCGGGGCGGCCTGCCCTGGTGCAGGGCGTTCAGGAGCTGGGTCCAGGTCATGCCGGCGATGTCCCCGTAGGACAGCCGGCAGCGCACGTTGAGGGCGTGGAAGACCTCGCCCCAGTCGTCGCGCTCGGACGCCTCGCGGATCATCCGCCACTCGGGGGAGTCGTCGCGGCGCCGCCGCTTGCGGCGGGCGGCGGGGTCGCGTCGGCCCCGGCCGGCGCCGGCGCCGGGGCGGGGGATTTTGGGAGGGGCGGATCCTCCCCCTTGGCCAGGTGGATCAACGTGCGGAACTCCTCGACCGACATCCGCTCCGCCAGGCCGGCGGCCTCCTCGGGCGTGAACCCGGGGCGGCACTTCGAGAGGATCGCGTGGACGAACGGGCCGTCGGCCTCGGGCGAGCCCAGGAGCACGGCGATCCACATCTGGGAGAAGACCGGCGGCGGCCACCGCAGCTCCTCCATCAGGGCCAGCCGCATCATCTCGCGGCGGTGGTCGTCGTCGAGGTTGGCGAGCTTCTCGGACGTGCAGGCCCGCAGCGGCGAGGGCCCCCTGTCCTTGATCCACGCCTGGAACCTGCCCCACTCGCGCATGGTGAGCGGGGCGACGAGGAAGGCCTCGCCCGCGAGCGTGACCTCGCGGGGGGCGGCCGTGAGCTGGTCGAGGGTGGGCATGGTTGTGGATCAGACGGGGAGCGTGAGGGAGCCGGACTGGAGGGCGAACGCCAGGTTGTAGTGCTCGACGTCCTCGGAGCCGGTGGAGATGTCGGCCCGGGTGCAGATGGCGACCATCGAGAAGAACTTGGTGCCGTCGCGGTAGAGCTTGAGCGTGCCGACGCTCCCCTCGACGATGTCCCCCTCGATGACGTCGGAGGTGTCGGTGTCCCCCTCGACGGTCGCCTCGTAGTCGTTGAGCCCGGCGACGCGCACGAACCCGTCGGTCGTGTTGCTCCGGCGCTTGATGTCGGGGATGGCCGACAGCTTCCAGTTCATGTTCTTGATGGTCTTCTCGGTGCCCCCCGCGGGGGAGGTCCACTTGACCTTGGCGGCGGTGCCGACGATCGGCGTGGCGGCTGGCATGGCGATGCGCTCCGATATGTTGTCAGGAGACGGCCGAGCATCCGAGCAGGAAGACCCAGGCCTCGAAGGTGCTCGCGCCCGGGTCGAGTGAGATGATCTTGCTGGTGCCCGACGTCACGGCCCCGACGCCCGAGCCGACCGAGTGGAAGTCGGAGGCGAAGTCGAAGTTGAACGTCGTGGCCCCGGCGGCGAGCGTCGAGAACAGCCGACGCTTCGAGCCCGATGTGCCGTCGTCGAACCCCTTGAAGCCGTTGGAGACGGTGGTGTCGATGACGAGCGTGTGGCCCGACCCGGTGGCGCGGGAGCAGATCAGCCGCCCCCGGACCCGGGCCATGTTCACGGTGGCGCCCGAGAGGTCGGCGAGCGAGGTCAGGTCGATCGGCTGGGCCGACCCGGCGAGGCTGTATTTCTTCACGTGGAGCAGGTCGAACTGCATCGCCCCGGTGCCGTTGCCCAGCGGGAACCGCTGCGAGAACTCCTGCACCAGCGCCGGCGGGATCGGCAGCGACGACAGGGTCTGGCCCACGCTCAGGCGGAAGATGCCGTCGACCGACGTGGTGGCCATTTACGAGAGCCCCGATGAGAACATGTAGGTGAATGTGCGGATCTCGCTCTTGATCGCCCCCCCGCCCGGCGCCCGGTCGGGCTCGGTGCCCGCCAGCCGCGACTCCTGGCGGAGCAGCATGAGCGACCCCTCCGCGAACTCCAGGTCGGCGTCGTCGAGCGCGTCGGCGACGGCGTCCGCCAGGTCGCGGGCCGCCGCCTTGCCGGCCGCATAGACGGCGACCTGGATCATCCCCGAGTCGACGTAGCCCCCGGCGGTGTCGGTGTACCGCCGCGAGTTGCCCACCTCGACGCAGGTCGCGTAGGGCAACGCCAGGCCGGGCGGGATCTCGTCGTAGACGCCCGACAGCGAGCCGGGCACGAGCGCGGCCCTGAGGGCGGCGACGCACGCGGCCAGGAGCGTGTCGTGGGCGGGCGCGATCGCCTCGCCCCCGGCCTGGGCGAAGTAGGTCGCGGGGAAGTAGGTCGGGGCGAAGTAGGTGGGCGCGAACATGGGGCGGTCAGCTCGGCAGGCTCAGGGTGATCGACGAGCGGTTGCCGCTGGAGTCGGTGGTCGCCGTGATGCGCGTCGTCGCGACGTTGGCGCCCTTGATCGTGATCGTGCCGGTCCCGGCCCCCGCGAGCACGCCGCCGCCGGCCGCGGCGATCACGCTGAGGGCCTGGCGGGCGTTGACGCCGGTCTCGACGACGACCGCGTCCAGGCCCGAGGACGACAGGGCGTAGCCCGATTTCGAGCCGGCCGCGACCACGACGCCCGTCGTGCCGGTCTGGCCGAGGATGGTCGTCACGTTCGACGCGACCGACGACAGGGCGGACCCCGATGCGGTCGAGGTGATCGCGGCGTCGAGGTAGTCGAGGTTGCCGGCGCGGGTCGATGACAGCCGGGAGAGGAGCGTGGAGAGGCTGGCCTGGTCGGTCGTGACGGCGGCCCCGAACGACCCCGTCGTCGCGTGGCCGGAGATCAGCTCGTCCCAGACCGCGTCGGCGATCGTCGCGGCGGACGGGCCGCCCCCGCCGGAGATGGCCGAGATCGCCGAGTCGAGGTAGTAACCGAAGGTGCCCGAGGTCGTGTGCCCGGTGCGGGCCTCGTCCCACACGGCGTCGGCGATGGCCGCGGCGGTGGGCGGGGTGCCGGTGGCGATGTTGCCCAGGACGTAGGCGGCGGTCCCGCTGGCGTAGGCGCCGGGGACGGCCATCGACCAGATCTCCGTGACGGCGTCGGTCGCCAGGGCGTCGGCGTCGATGGCCCCCGTCGCGATGGCCGCGGCGTCGATGGCGCCGGCCGCGAACTTGGCCGCGGTGATCGCGCCCGTGGCGATCTTGGCGGCCGTGATGGCGTCGCTGGCGATCTTCGCCGCGGTGATCGCACCGTCGGCGATCACGACGCCGGTGGTGCCGGTCTGGCCGAGGATGGTCGTCACGTTGCCGCCGACGGTCGTGAGCGCCGACGCGGTGGCCACGGCGCCGGCCGAGAGGTTGTCGAGGTAGCCGGCGCGGGTGGCGCTGAGTCGCGAGAGCAGCGTGGTGGTGCCGGCGGTGTCGGACGCGGCCGAGACGCCGTAGGTGCCGGCGGTGACGTGCGAGCTGGTCGCCTCGTCCCACACGGCCCCGAGTGCGTTGGCCGCGAAGGTCGCCGCGGTGATCGCCCCCGCCGCGAACGTGTTGTTGTTGATCGCGTTGTTGGCGATCGTGACCTTGCCCAGCGTGGAGCTGAACTGGTTGTTGTTGGTGCCGATGACCGGGAGCCCGCCGGCCCCGTCGGCGGCGGCGGCCGGGAGCGCCGTGAGCCCCATCCGGCCGGAGTCCTGGTAGTCGACGGCGTCGAGCTCGATGTAGATCCGGACGGGGACCATGTTGGCCGCGCCCCGGAACCGGATGATCACGCCCTTGGCCCCGGACGCCACGGCGGCGTTGGGGATGCCGACCTCGTAGGAGCCCGTGTCGGAGCCGTCGGCGACCCAGCCGCCCGACGTGTAGGTGCCGAGCGTGGCCGTGGCCAGGGTGATCGTGGTCCAGGTGGACGCCCCGATGCGGCGATACTCGCCGACCAGGCCGGAGGCGTTGTAGGCGAGGCTGAGGCCGGCGCCGGTGCTGCTGGAGCTGTCCCGGACGAAGATCGGGAGCATCAGCGACGTGGTGCCGGCCTTGATCTTGGAAAACATGCTAGCCCCCGAATCCGGCGTTGAACCCGGAGTCGAACATCACGCCGCCGGACCCGCCGCCCGACACGTTGCCGATCTGCATGCCGCCGAAGCTGGCGCCGTTGAAGTGGGTGCCGCGCAGGCCCGAGGCCGACGTGACGGTCAGGTCCGTCGGGGCCGAGGTGAACGGCGACGAGCCGAGCGTGACGTTCTGGCCGACGTCCTTGACGTTCGTGCCGACGAACGTCCCGACGCTGAACGCCCGGTTGCCGAAGGCGCCGATCACGGTGCCGCCGCTGGGGGCGTTGGTGAGCTTGATGCAGGTCCCGGTGACGCTGGAGAAGAGGTTGAACTCGACCATCACGTCGTTGTGGCCCGCCCCGTCGAACACGACGGCCGACCCGCCGATCGAGTGGAAGGTGCAGTTGTAGAGGCCGTAGGGCGTGCCCGGGATGGCGTTGCCGGGGTAGCTGATCGCGTCGCCGGAGATCGTGACGAAGACCGTGTTGCTGATGGCGCAGTTGCGATAGCCGCTGGTGGCGACGCCGGCCCCGCAGCCCTCGAAGTAGCACTCCTCCACGGCCGACGCGTAGGTGCCGCCGAGCGTCAATGCCGTGGACGTATAATTATAGAATTTGCACCCGCGGAAGAACGCGTCGAACACGCTCGCCGCGGAGCCGGCCGACCCGGTCCCCTTGTGGAAGACGCAGTCGACGAACACGGTGTAGTTGCCGCTGTGCTGATTCGTGGTCGAGGTGCTGTTGCGGAAGTCGAAGTTCCGGAAGTGGAGCGAGTTGCCCGACCCGGTGAGCGCCGCCGACTGGCCCGACGCGTTGATCAGGGTGCGGCTCGACATGTCCAGGGTGCTGAGATTGGTCACCCCGACGAACGTGATGCAGTTGGCCAGCGACGAGCCCGCCAGCGTCGAGAGCGCCAGCGTCCCGGCGAGCGTGCCGGTGCAGTAGACGACGTCGCCGGCCGCCGGGGCGGCGGCGACGATGGCGGCGGCCGAGTTGAGCGGCGAGCCGGCCGAGGTGCCGGAGCCGTTGGAGCCCGCGCTGAAGTCGACGTACCAGGTGGCCATCAGATTGCGGCCCCGAGGGCGACGCGGGCCGCCTCGACGGTGGTCACGATGCCGGCGTCGACGTCGCCGATGACGTCGTTGTATCGCCCGACGACGAAGGCCCGGACCTCATCCAGCGCGATCGACGCGCGGGCGTCGGCGAACATCTGCGCCGTGGCATCCCCCTCGCCCCCGAGGTCGGCGAACGGGGAGACCTGCCAGGCGCCCAGCCGCTTGAGCGCGGCGGCGGCGGGGGCCGAGATCAGCGAGGCGGCGGCCAGGCCGTCGATGGCGGCGATCGTCAGCGTGTGGGTGAAGTCGAGCCCGGCGCCGCCGAGCGACCTCTGGACCCATTCGAGCCCGGCCGCCTTGAGGGCGGCGTCGAGCGCGGTGACCTTGGCCGGGTCGCCCAGCTCCACGGCGATCTGGACGTAGCCCTTGCGGGCCGCGTCGGTGCGCGCGATCGACGGGGTGTTGGCCAGCGCGGCGGCCTGGGCGTCGTCGAGCCCGGCGTATTCGGGCAGCCGCGCGAGTTGCACGATCCTGGGGTCTGGCATGGCGTCCTCGCTCAGGCGGGAGGGAGTGGCGGCGGGGCGTCCTGGGGGTGGACCCAGACGGCGTACTTGCGCTTGAATTCGTCGCCGGCGGCCGGATCGACGCGGAGGAAGAAGTTCATGTTCCGGACCTGGTACGTCCGGAACATGCCCACGCCGGTCGCGACCGTGATCGTCATCGCGTCGGTGTCGGCCTCGACGGCGCCGACGACGCCCGAGCCGCCGTTGAACGGGTTGAAGGCGCGGAGCCAGGGGCCGTCGGGGTTGGCGGTGCCGAGCTTGACGATCACCTGTCTGGCCCTCGCATGGGTGCTGTGAGGATGCGTCGGAAGTCGTTCATGCGTTCCATGAGCATGCGTCGGAACACCGGCCGGGCGGCCATCCGCGACGTGCCCAGCTCCAGGTGCAGGAGCTTCTTGAGGTTCGAGCCGATGCGGGCCGTGAGCCCGGAGACCTCGTATGCGATCGAACCGCGGCCCTGGCCGGTCTGGGTGTGCCAGGGCTCGCCGGGCTTCGAGGGGTTGGCGTTGTAGCGGAGCTTGCCGCGGACGAACCGGCCGCTGGTGTCGCGGGTCGGCGGGGCCTTGGCGGTGCCGCCGGTGCTCACGAGCTGCTTGGCGTGGGCGACGCCGAGCTTGCCGCAGGCGTGGAGCCGCCTCGCGACCTCGCCCAGGATCGCGGCCTTGATCCGCTCGCCGTGCCACTCGACGGCCATCAGGTGCGCTCGGTCGCCAGCAGGGACCAGTATTCCTCGGAGCCGATCGGGTCGGAGACGTGGTCGGCGGGGCCCAGCGCCACGAGCGTGCGGGAGCCCCAGGCGACGACGTCCTCCTGGGCCAGCCCCGGGTCGGAGGCGAAGTAGACGATGTGCGTGGCGGCGGCGCCCTGGCGGCCCTGGTCCCTCGCCCGTCGGCCCCGGGCGTCGCGGACGTAGGCGGCCATCGGCGTGCCCGACGACGGCGTGCGGACCTCGCCCCCCTCGGCGTCCTGCGTGACGACGACGGGCTTGACGGTGACGGTGTCGGTGAGGAATTCGGTCACAGGGATCGGCGGTCCCGGAAGGGCCCGAGGAGCGAGGCGGCGGCGGCGGGGATGCCGGAGGCGGACGGGGCGGCCAGCTCGTAGGAGCGGTCGCCGAAGCTGGATTTCACGACGCCCTGGCCGGATCCGGCGGGGCCGGCGAGGTATCGGATGGTCTGGAGGGTGGCCCGCTTGATCGCGGCGGGGACGTCGGCGGTGGCGTAGCCCGAGGCGTACTGGGCCCGGACGCGGCGGTCGGAGCGGGGCCGGCGGGGCAGGACGATCGTGCCCGACTCGTGGCGGACCTCGATCGCCTGGAGGTCCTCGGTGAAGGCCAGGAAGTCGGCCGAGTCGGGGGAGGCGGCGCCCCGGGCCCCGACCTGCTTCCAGAGCTGGGCCGACGGGAAGTTGCCGAGCCCGGCCCCGACGGTCGCGGACCAGCCGGAGCCGAGGTTGGCCACGGCGGCGGCCAGCGCGGAGAGGGTGGTGTAGGTGGCGAAGGCCAGCGTCGATGACACCGTGACGGTGCCCGAGGCGATGCGGGTGAGCTTGAGGCCGGCGTAGGTCGGGTCGTCGGCGGCCCCCGTCGTGGCCATCTCGGCCACGGCCAGGTCGACGGCGGCGTCGGCGTTGGTGATCGACAGGGCCACTTCGAGCCCGGCGGAGAGGCGGGAGATGCTGGCCACGGGGTAGTGGCGGAGGAAGATCGTCCCGTCGCGGCCGTCGGGGGTGGCGATCTCGTCGCGCGCGGCGGAGCCGATCGCGCGGCCGAGGTGGGCCTCGACGGCGCGGCTCGCCGCGGCGATGAGCGCGGACTGCTCGCCCGCGTCCAGGGCGGTGAATCCCGCCCAGGACGCGGAGACTTCGGCCGATGTGACGAGTTCCGTCGGCATCGGTCAGTCGACGATCGCCGAGGGGAGGGAGGCGGGGTCGCCGGCGTAGCTCGGCTCGGAGAGGATGTAGAGGACGGTCACGGTGGCGGCCGTGGCGTTGCCGGTGCCGACCCGGATGCAGTCGAACCCGTTGTCGTTGTCGAGGTCGGACGAGTCCACCTCGATGACGTACATCAGGTTCTTCGAGTCGGTGTTGTTGGTCGTGAACGTGTCCGAGGCCACCGCCGTCTCGGTGAGGGTGTCGCCGGCGGCCGTGTCGGTGTTCGCCCACATCTTCGTGAACGAGAGGGCCTTCTCGGAGGTGCCCGCGACGGCGGTCGCCTGCTTCAGCGTGATGGCCGAGCCCGTGACGGTCGTCGCGTTCTTGACCAGGACGACGACCGTGATGTGCTTGTAGAACTTGAGCGAGACGTAGGCGGGCGTGGTGGACGACGGGACGGTGGGCGTGAGCCCGAGGACGTGCTTGACCTTGTCGACGAGTCTGAGTCCGGAACCCATGACGGGGATCCTCCGATTCGGGTGTGCGTGTGCGTCGGGTGCGTGCGGCGGCGAGGGAGGACGCCGCCCCGGGGCCCCTCGTGCGGCCCCTCGTGCGGCCCGTCGTCAGGTGCGGGTGCTGCTCAGGGTGACGATCTGGGAGACCTTGGTCGTGCCCTTGAACGGCGAGAGCGCGGTGTTGTTGTAGGGCTTTCCGTCCATGCGGAACGACCAGCGGAAGGCGGTCTCCTGGTAGTCGAACCGGAGGTGGATCGACATGGCCGACTGGATCCCGCCCTTGACGATGCAGGCGTAATCGGCGGGGTCGAAGAGGATGATGTCCCCCTCGGTCCCGAGCGCCGAGCACTGCTCCGTGATCACGACCGGCTTGCCCTTGAGCCGGGCCAGCTCGACGTCGGAGGCGCCGCCCCCCTGGGGCAGGTACACGGGGTTTCCGTGCGCCGTGCCGGTGGCGAGGTAGAGCTGCTCCAGCTGCGGCTCGCACTCCAGGTGCGCCAGCCAGAGCATGCGGCCGCGGGCCGACGGCAGCGCCTGGTTGTGCATCTTGAGGATGTTCTTGTAGACGATCGTGCCGGCGCCCTGGCCGGACTCGGCCGCCACCGTGATCTTCGAGCCGCTGTTGAGGATGCCGGTTGGCATCTTCACGCCGCCGCCGTTGATGATCGCGTCGTTGATCTTGAAGTCGAACTCGTCGGGCACGACCTGGTTGAGCCAGGACTCCAGCGCCACGGCCGAGTCCTGGAGCAGCTCGTCGGTGACGTAGGTCAGGACCGTGAGCTTGTTGAGCTTGAGGTTGAGGTTGTCGAACTTGGGCCGCGAGCCGGTGTACTGCTCCGCCTCGCCGTCCCAGTACGCCTGGACGCCGCCGTGGCGGGAGCCGTTGGCGCGGCTGTTCTCCTTGAGGCGGGGGACCTCCAGCGAGTTGCCAGAGACCGTGATCGGCGAGAGCCGGCCGAACAGCCGCTCGGGGGAGGTGATCCGCCGGTAGACCGTGTTCGAGAACTGCCGGGGCACCAGCTCGGCGCCGTCGGGGTCGGCCCCCTCGTGCATGCCGCTGGGGGCCTTGATCTCGACGAGGTGGTTGTTGTGGGCGTCGATCGCGTCGTTCCACCGCTTGATGGCCTCGACGCTCGACGGCTCGGAGGCGCGGCCGCCCCGGGCCGAGCCGGTGCGGACGGCGTGCGCGAAGTGGCCGAACGACTTGAAGCCGCCGGTGTCGAGCAGCTTGTCGGTCTCGGAATCGCCCGTCTCGATCGCGCCCTCGGCCTTCGCCGGCGCGGCCTTCTTCGCGCCCGGGACGGGCACGCGGTGGGCCGGGTCGTTGAGGTAGGCCGAGGCGTCGTTGGCCTTCTTGGCGAGGTTCCTGAGCCTGTCGAGTTCGCCCTTGCGGGCCTCGATCTTGCCGTTGATCTCGTCGACCTTGGCGCCGGCCTTCTCGGCGGCCTCCAGGTCGCCCGAGTCGATGAACGCCTTGAGTTCCTTGCCGGAGGTGTCGAGGTCGGCCAGGAGCTGCTTGAGGATCGGATCCATGTCAGTGGTTCCCCGTGAGGATGAGGTCTCGGTGCTGGAGCCCCAGGGCCTTGAGGCGGAGGGCCTTCCACCGCGCGAGCGTGTCGGTCCCGGCCTCGGGCTCCGGATTCGTCGCGTCGGAGGGCGTCTGGGGCGGCGTGGGGTCGGTCTCGGCCAGGAGCGATTCCAGGTCGGCGAGCATGGGCTTGACCTGCGCGACGACGGACGCGATCCGGCCACGGTTGGCCGCGCTCAGCACCCGCCCGGCCTTGACCCGGTTGGCGGCGTGCGTCGCGACGACGGTGCGATACCTCTCGAAACCGGCTGCCAGCTCGGAGGACCACTCGGGGAACGAGTCGGGTGCCGACCCGGGATACAGCGACTTGAGCGGGACGGCCGAGGTGCGGGGCTCGGCCGGGTGGGTGGTCAGGCTGGCCTCGACGATGGGCCAGCTCGTGAGTTCGAACGACTTGCCGACCTTCTTGCGCCGCACCAGGTGGCCGGCGGTGCCGGAGGACCAGCCGAGCTTGCCGGACTCGGCGAGCTTGTAGATCGCCTCCTCGTAGGCGTCGCGCATGGCGAGCTGGGCCTCGACCCACACGCCCAGCTCGTCGACCGACGCCTTGGCCTCGCCGATCTCGCGGTCGCCCACCTTGGGGTCCATGCCGTGCTCGTAGAGCAGGATGGGGGAGGCGCCGGCCTTGATCCGGAGGTTGGTGGCGGGCGTGAAGTAGTCGCCCGTGAGGTCGGGGTCGGCGGCCGTGCTGAACAGCACCAGGTGGCCGCCCACGCGGCCGTCGCCCAGCGCCTTGACGGCGCCGCCGAGGTACACGAGGGTGTCGTGGTCCATGTTCATGCCTTTCAGGCGCCGACCTGGATGGCCCGGTAGGTGCCGTCGGCGCATCGCCTCGCGACGATCGCGGTGCCTGCGGGGACCGGGAGCGGCCCGGCGTCGATTCGGGCCTCGGAGTAGCCCAGGATGCCGTCGTGGATGAGGTGGCGGTCGCCGTCGACGCGGGCGACGACCTCGCCCCAGACGTGGGGCCGGTGCCACGGGCCGTCGCCGACCTTGACCCACGGGCCGTCGGAGTCGAGCTTGGCGTGGACGTCGACGGCGAACGTCGCCCGACCCTGCTTCGGGGCGGGGGTGGGACGCGCCCCGATGTCGTCGGGGCCCAGGAGCACCCAGGCGAGCCCGGCCGAGGCGACGACGACGACGATCAGATAGATGAGGTCCGGCGTGTTCATGCGGCCTCGCCTTCCACCGCCGCGACGTCCCCGCCGACGGACGACGGGTCGATGCCCAGCGATTCGAGATAGCCCGGGTCCACCACGAACGTCGCCGTGCATCGGCATCGCGGGTGGGCGGGGGGCATGGAGATGTTCATGTAAGCGGGGTTGGTCCCGGAGACCGCGAAGTCCTCGTCGAGCGGGATGCCCTCGGGGTTGACGCGGTCGGCGATGGCGTGGCACTTCGGGCAGGCGTTGGCGGACAGCAGCCACTTCTTCCGCGTGGCCACGCCCGACGACCTGGCCGACATCAGGGAGGCCGTGTGGACGGCGCGGCTGGCCTCGGTGATGGCGATCAGGTTGGCCCGGCGGTCGGAGAGGTCGCGGTAGACCGCCTTGATGCGTTTGGTCAGCTCGGGGATGGCCTCGCCTTGCGTGAGCACCCCGTCGAGCAGCGCCTGCCGGACCTGCTCGTGGGCGTCGCCCAGCGCGGCCGTCGTCGTCTTGTTCGTGGACTCGCAGAACGCGAACGCCTGGCCGCGGATCGCCTCTTCGAGGTGCGGGTCGGTGACGCGCCACGAATCCGGGTCCAGGCCCATGCGTTCGCGGACGGACTGCCCGGCCTCGTCCCAGTACATCGCGAGCTTCGGCGTCATGGCCTCGCCCATCTCGCGGTCCCAGGAGTCGAGGTTGAAGTAGGAGGGGGCGTGGCCGATCTCCTCGAAGCCGGCCGGGATCGACCCGAGCACCGCGGCGAGCTGGTCGCGCCAGAGGCGGCGGAGGGCGGCGGCGAGGTCGTCGCCGTCGGGCAGGCCGAAGGTGTTCTCCTCGTGCGGGTCATCCGGCGCGGCCTTCGCGGCGCCTGAGAAAGGGATCGAGGCGGCGGACCCCGGCCGCCGGGTCTTCGCCTTCGCCGTCGGTCGCCTCGGACTCGGCCTCGGGGTCGGGCGTCTCCGATCCCGGATCCATCCCCGATGCGGGATCGCCCGTCGTCGTCGTCGTCGGCCCCGGCTTGGCCGGCCCGGCCTCGGCGAAGAACACGTCGTCGCGGCCCTCCTCGGCGTCGAGGCCGAGCATCACGCGGGCCTCGGCGCGGGTGAGCACCTGATACTGCTGGTAGAGCTTGCCGACCCGGTCGGCCTTGACGTTCTGGTCCTCGGCCAGGGCGTCGACGCAGTCCCACTCGAACCGCACCCGCTCATTCTCGGGGTCGCCCAGGTCGGGCAGGAGCTGGCGGTAGAGGGTCTCGGCGAAGGCGTCGGCCAGGGGGATGAGGCCGTCGTGGTAGGCGGCCCGCAGCGACTCGGCGTAGTTCGAGTAGGTCTTCGAGTCCGAGGGCAGGTTGACCGCCATCGTGTTCAGGCCGAGGGCCGCACAGATGCGTTCGCTGGGGCCGTTCCGGAACTGCGCCAGCTCCATCTCCTTGAGGCTCCAGGCGATCCGGTCCACCTTCACGCCGCCGCGCAGGACCAGCGGCTTGCCGGCGTTGTCGCCGCTGGTGCGCTGCCAGAGGCTTGCGCGGATCGACTCGACGTCCTCGGGGAGGATCTGCTCCCCGTCGGCCGGGGTGACGACCAATCCGGTGATGCCCATGTTCTTCGACGTGGCGGCGATCAATGTGTTCACGGCGTTGTCCGTGAACATCTCGCGGGCCAGGTAGCCGAAGTCGGACAGGCCCTTCATGGAGTTGTCCGGGTCCACCCCGTTGCGGAAGTGGACGACCTCCGACGGCGGGAGCATGATCGTCTCGGACCCGGCCCGGTAGTCGTACCACCCGATCAGCTTCGAGGGGTCGTCGGACCGGGGGTCCATCATCCAGTTGGGGGCGGGGTACAGCTCGACGACCTGGCCGGCCCGGGAGCGGACCTTGAGCCAGTAGGCGTTCCCGGTCGCGAACTGGAGCGTCGTGGCCTTCCAGAGGTCGGCATACGACATGTACGGGTTCGGGCGGTCGAGCAGCTTCACCAGCGGGTGGCCGTCGACCTCCTCTTCCTCGTCGTCGCCGGACTCGCGGCAGACCTCCAGCTCGGGCTTGACGATGTTGCGGGCGAGCCAGGCCAGGCAGACGTAGGCGGCGGAGTTCCGCCAGGGGTCGCCGACCTCGCGGGCGTAGTCGAAGTGCGAGCCGGGCTGGAGCACCGCCGACCAGCGCGAGTTGCCCCAGCCGTTGCCCCGGGCCAGGTAGCCCCAGGTCATGGCGGTCAGCTTGCGGAGGGATTGGGCGGGGCTCACAGCAGCACCCCGTGGCCGGTGCGGTGGTCCATGTACGCGACCATGTATCGGAGCGCGTCCAGGCCGTGGTCGTTGAGCTTCAGGGGTTCCTCCTTGGGCGCCCGGCCGTCGCCGGGCGGCGCCCAGATGTAGGAGTCGAACTCGGCCTCGACGCGGTCGGGCTTGCTCGATTCGGCCAGGCGGTGGTCGGATTCGACGAGCGAATCCTTGAGGATGAACAGCCTCGGGCGGCCGTCGCCCTGGCGGCGGAGCCGCGCCTCGACGGCCTGGATCCCGGTCTTCACGGCCTTGTTCGCCGCGACGGTGGGGATCCCGGCGGAACGCAGCGTCGCCCGGTCCTCGGCGTCGTGGTCGGCGACCGTGGCCGAGATCCGCTCCCCCTCGGAGAGCCGCTTGATGTCCCCGGCGTGCTCGGACACCATGCGGTGCGACATGTAAATCTGGCGGTACATGTAGAGCCGATTATCCTCGTCCGCCGCCCACCACTGGCATGAGAACGGGTTGGTATACCCGAAGTCGATCGAGCGATAGCGGGGCCAGGACGCGGGGACCGGGAATCGGTCGATCAGGTGGGCGTCCGGCGACCAGTCCTCGTAGATCAGGCCCTCGGCCCCCGCCCAGATGCCCTTCGCCAGCCGCAGGCGTCGCGTCCCGGTGAGGGGCTCCAGCTTCTCCGCGATGTACCGGCGTCCGGAGGGCGTCCAGCCGCCCCGGCCGTACATCGCCGGGTTGGCCTTGTGCAGCGTGGTCCAGAGCGTGGCCTTGCCCTCGTCGCATCGCTTCTTCAGCCAGTGCGTCGGCCAGGCCGGGTTGGTGTCGCCGATCATCCAGCCGAACTTGGTCGCGCGCCCGGGCCGGCCGAGGCGCGAGGACGCCTCCTCCCAGGCCGCCTGGGACAGCTCGATCGCCTCGTTCGCGAAGATGATGTCCCATTCGGAGGAGCGGACCTTGGTGGGGTTGAGGTTCAGGCCGCAGAGGACGATCTCGGACCCGTTGGGGTAGCGATACGACTGGCGGTTCTGGCGCTGCTGGGTCTCGCACAGCCACTGGTAGCCGTCGGCCGGCAGGACCCGCTGCTCGAAGGTCACCAGGGTCGATTCGGTGAGCGCGGATCGGTGGGCGCGGAGGAAGAGGACGCGGAGGCCGGGGTTGTCGCGGCAGAGGCAGTGGATGACGGACAGGATGCCGTAGGTCTTGCCGGTCCCGGCCGGGCCGCAGACCACCAGCTCGCCGGGCATCTCACCCGCCTGGATCTGCCGCCGGAGGCGGATGTCCACCCTCTCGGCGCTCGGCTCCATCGCTCTCCGGGTCGGGGTCGAATCGGTCGTCGCGGTCGGGGATCACGATGCGGGGCGGGGTCTCGGACGCCTCGTCGGCCCTGGCCTGGGCGACGCTCTCGAACCCCACGATCTTGCGGATCTCGGCCAGGTGCGCCAGGATCTGGGCCTGCAACCTCGGGTCGCCGTAGCGGCCCTCGACCGTGGTCCGCGTCTCGTCGAACTCGCCGCCGTTGATCCCGGGCCGCTGGCCGCTCACGCTGGTGATCGACTCGGCGTCCTTGCAGGACCGCTCCCACTGCTCGATCAGGGCGGCGACGCCGTCCTGGAGGATCTCGACGTGGCCGGCGGCGATCGCCAGGCCCTCGTCCAGGAGCCGGCGTGCCAGCTCGCGGTGGTAGTCGCCAAGGTGCCGTGTGACCGTCTCGCGGGCCACGCCCTGGAGGTCGGCGATCCGCTGGTGCGTCCACCCCTTGCGGGAGAGGGACACGGCCTCGGACAGCCGGTCGGATGAGTAGTGGGCGCCGGTGGACACACGGGAATCAGGCGGGGATGGTCGGGACTTCGACGGTCGTCGGCGGGAACCCCTCGTCGTCGTAGGCGATCACGACCTGGCCGTCGTTCTTGCCCTCGGCCAGGCCCAGGACGTCGATCGAATACGCCTGCTCCGCGACGATCCCGTCCGGGCCGGGGGTCAGCTCGACCGAGACCTTGCCCGAGGGCAGGCCGGAGGCCACCATCGCGTCGGCGTCGGGCGGCAGCTCGTGGCCGGGCGGCGCGAAGTAGGCGGCGAGCCCGACGATCCGCAGCGAGGTCGCGGCGGGGTGGGCGTGGACGCGGATCGCGACCCCCACGCAGAAGGCGTCGCCGTCGGGGTGGCAGGCCGTGGAGGCGGCCGAGACCTCGGGGAGCGTCTTCGCGGGGGCGACGGTGTCCGGGGCCCCGTCGCCGGGCGAGTCGGCGGCGGGGGGCGCGGGGCGGGTCGCGAGGACCGACCCCAGCGAGGGCCCGAGGGCATATCTGATCATGGCATCAACCTCAACCTCTGACGCGGAAGATAAAGACGGCCATCTGGGGGCCGAGGGCCGAGGCGGGCCCCCGGCGCGGGGCTATTTTGGGGCGTCGGGCGGGGGCGGGGCGGCCGGCGTCGGGGCCAGGGCGGTGCGGATCGCGTCGAGCTGCCGCTCGCGGTCCTCGCGCTCGCGCCGCTGGCGGTCGATCTCGGCCATGACGGCGCGGACGTTGTCCAGGCCGTTGGCGGCCAGGGCGATCAGGTGGTTCAGGTCCGGCGCGGGCGGGGGGTGGCCGGGCTGGATCGCCGGGGCCTGGGCGAGCGTCGCCAGCGCGGGCAGGGCGAGGCGGCCGGGGTGATTGCGGAGCCAGGTGGCCAGGCCGACGAGGGCCAGGGTGAGGGCGGAGCAGCCGACGCCGGCGCCGACGAGCTGGGCCCCGGTGAGGCCCGGGGCGTCGGGGGGCGCGGGCGATACGGACGGCTTCGCCCCGACCTGGACGTTGACGCCGGCGGGATCGGCGGTGGCGAGCGAGGGCGTGTCCTTCGCGGCGGCCCGGGGCTTCCAGGTGACGACGGACGCGCTCTCGACGACGGGCCGCAGGTTGTGGCGGTCGAGGATCCAGCGGATGGACTCGCCCGAGGCGTATCCGCCGGTGTTGTTCGAGGTGTCCTGCCAGTTGCAGACGCCGACCACGCGGCCGTCGGGCAGGTGGAGCCCGCCGCCGGACCGGCCCTGCTTCGGGGCGTAGGTGCACTGGATGACGGGCATCCCGCCGCGGGTCCGCATGTCGAGGTTGACGACCTTCGTGGTCCAGGCGATCGCGTCGCGGCCCCCCTCGCACCCGACGGTCACCAGCGTGTCGCCGGGCCTGGGGTCGAGGTCGGCGGGGGCGACCGGGGTGCTGTACAGCTCGCGGCCGGGGCGGAACTCCATGAGGCAGACGTCGCGGTCGTGCTCGTAGTCGAGGACGGTGGCGGCGTAGGACTCGCCGGTCGCCGTGAGCTGCTGGCCCTTGAGCGGCCCGGAGTCGCGGAACACGCCGTCGAACAACTCGATCGACACCGCGGCGGGCGGGCCCTCGCGGAAGAAGTGGGCGCAGGTCAGGACGATCGACCGGGCGTCGTCGGAGGCGACGATCGTGCCGGAGCCCTGGTGGTACTCGCCGGGCCGGGAGCCCCGGATCTGGGCCCGGATCCTCACGGCGGACTGCCAGGGCCGGGGGTACGCGGTCGGGGCGACGGTGCGGTCGGGCGACGGGGCGCGGCTCGTCGCGGGCCGGGCGGCCGGCTCCTGGAGCTTCGGCGTCCCGGACGGCGCGGCCTGGCCGATGCGGGGGATCGGGCACGACTGGACGCCGGGCGGGCACTGGGCGCGGCCCGGGAGGCTGAACGTGAAGGTGAACCAGAGGACCTGGAGCAGCACCAGGCCGTTGCGGATGACGAGGCTCATCGGGTCGGGGTCCAGGGTTGGCCGAACGGGTGGGGGTGGTAGCCCGCGAACGCGGGGACCATCGGCGGCGGCGGCGGCGGGGGCGGGCGATAGAAGAAGCAGCGGTAGATCACGCCGGCGATCAGCGTGAGGCCGAAGACGAGCGAGAGGCCCAGGAGGAAGCCGACGACCTGGCCCCCGGCCTCGCCGACCGTGAGCCCGGCCCCGAAGCCGTCGGCCAGGCCGAGGGCGTAGGCGGCCTTGTAGACCCCGTCGAGCGTCTGCTTGACCGAGGGCACCCATCGCAGCGGGATCGGCAGGTCCACCGGGGGCATCGGCGGCGGGCCGATGTCCGGCAGCGAGTACCCCCGGACGGCGGCGGCGACCTCGACCCGCATCGGCGCGGCCGAGGCGTGGACGCGGATCACGCGGGGGTCGCGCAGGCCCAGGACGCACGACTGCGCCAGCAGCGTGGCCAGGAGCAGCGCCCCGAACGCCGAGGCGTGGGCGACGAGCCAGGTGTAGGACTTGCCGGTCACTTGGGGCGGGTGTTGCCGATCGGCGGGAACGGGTCGAGCCAGAGCATCAGGCGGTGCCGGAGGCGGTGCCAGGCGGGCAGGGGCTTGGGCTGCGGGATGGGGTCGGCGACGCGGTCATAGATGCTGTCGAACGTGGCCTTCGGGCAGGGATAGACGTCGCCGTCCTCCTGGGTGATCAGCATCTCGCCGCGCCGGAACCGCAGCGTCCCGGTCGGGTGCGAGATGAGGTACAGGTCGTCGGTCTCGTGCGTAATGGCGAGGCCGTTGTAGCGGAACGACCACGGCATCCCGAGATTCACCGTCGCGCCGGAGTCGACGCCGTGCTTGACCAGCTCGTCGAACGTGATCGCCTCGACGACGACGGGACGTTTGCGATACTTGGCCATCGGATACGTGTCCCCGGGCAGGATGCTCATGTGACGGCCATGTGATCAGAACCGGCCAGGGGTTCGAACCCTGCTCCCGGGCGGTATCCGCCGCATGCCCGCGGACCAGACCCGTTGAAGGCCACCATCTGGCCGCTCGGCGTCACTGGGTGTGATGTCGCGTCAGGAATGGCAGCGTCGCGATCCTCACCGCGTCATCGCGATCCGCCGGCACCGTCTGGGAGTGGCGGATCGGCGTGTTCAAAATCTCGTGGGCCGCCTGCCTGGCCATCTCCAGGATGGCCTCTCGGACCACGGCCTTGATCTCGTCGCGTTCGGCGTCGGTCATCTCTCGGGCGTCTCCCAGAGCCGTTCCCACGCAACCGTCGGGTCCGGCCGGATTGGCTTGTGCTCGCCGCAGCATGCGTCCGCGTTGACGATGGGCCACTCGGTGCTCATCGCCTCGACGACGACGACGACGGGGGGCAGCCGGCGGCAGTCGCCGACGCGGTCGCCGATCGAGCCGAGCGGGGCGTAGTGGCGGCAGTTGTCGCAGCGGGGGGCGGGCGTCATGCGACGGATGCGCGGGCGGCCAGGGCCTCGGCGATGCGACGCTGGGCGACCTCGAAGTAACCGGCGTCCTTCTCGATGCCGATGAACTTCCGGCCGGTGCGGACGCAGGCGACTCCCGTGGTGCCGGAGCCCATCGTGTTGTCGAGGACCGTGTCGCCCGGGTTGGAATGGGTCCGGATCAGATACTCGAACAGGGCGACCGGCTTCTGGGTGGGGTGTCCGCCTCGGATGCGTGCGTTCGCGGCCTGGACGATGGATGTCGGGTATCGAAGGCCCGGGTTGTCGCAAGTCTTCCGCTCGAACTTCCCGTAGACCTGCGTCTGGGGCCCATTCTTCACTTTGTAGGGCGGCCCCTCGGTCATCTGCGGATTGAAGGTCCGCGAGCCGATCGGCGAAAACACCAGAATGTTTTCATGCCGCCTCATCGGCTTCCGATTCGCATCCAGGAACCCCGTGGGCGTCGTCTTGGCCCAGATGTCTTCATAACGGAACCATCGCGGATTGCTCATCACCAGGGCCGAGGCGAACGGCTGGGCGGCGGTGAGCACGATCACCCCCCCCCTCGGCATGATGATCCGCCTGTAGTGCGACCACAGCGGCCCGAACGGGATGACTGTGTCCCATTTGCACGCCGTCGTCCCGTAGGGCAAATCGGCCGCGATCAGGTCCACGCTGCCGTCGGGGATCCGCCCCATCAGCTCCAGGCAGTCCCCGTGCCACAGGGTCGCGTCGTCAGTCATCCCAGGGCACCGTCCAGACGCTGCGGTAGAGGATCGTCACGACGACGACGATGATCGCGAGGCCGAGGTAGGCGTCGGCCAGGGCGTGGCGGAGGCGTCGCAACTCAGGCGGCGGGCGGGGTCGTCTCGATGCCCTGGCGGGCCATCGCGAAGGCCATCTCGACGAGCTGCAGCGCCTTGTTCAGGTGGCGGCCCTTGGGCGTGTTGGCGAGCACGACGCGGGAGAACTGGTCGGCGGCACCCCGGACCTCGAACGTCGCGGCGCGGGCCGGCTCGGTGTCGATCGGCGGCCCGAAGGCGGCGTCCACCTGGGCGATCTCGCTGGCCTTGCTGGTGGACTTCGGTCGCGTGCTCACAGGTTGACCCTCGTGTCCTGCCGATATCCGAATTCGAGGTCGCGTCGGTAATCGTCGTGGGCGTTGCAGGCATCCCCCGAATCCCGGTACCACAGGTCTTCGAGGGCGATCCAGTCGCGCATCAGGTGGAGCTTGAGGCGGTTCCACCAGCGCGGATAGGCGGTGACGTGGAGGCCCAGGTCGAACCGGTTGAGCTGCCGCGCGGTGCGGACGACGAGCCGGAGGTTGCCGGCGTCGTCGGCCTCAAGCCGGGTCGGTGGCGGAACTGGTTTGGGTGCGTTCAAGGGTCGGCAGCGTACTGAGCGCGAAGGTCCGCATGGGCGGGGCCTGAGACGGCCAGGTGATCGCCAGCATGGCAGCGAGCACGGGGACGACGTTGAACAGCCTCATCCGGGCCACCAGGATCTTCGATGCGTCGGACGTCAGCGCGACATCGACGACGACGGAGCACGCGACGATGGTCAAGGCCACGATGACGCAGGCCCAGGCGATGCTCATTCGGGTGTTCACGGCTTCGGCGTCCCTTCCACGCCCCGCGCCTGGCGGTCCCGGGTCCGCTTCCCCAGCCAGAGGAGCGCGGTCTCCAGGTGCGTGAGGCAGATGGCGTTCTCGCGGCAGGCGGCCTTGGCGTTGAGGGCCTGGATGCGGTCGATCAGGACAGCGAGCACCTCTTCATTCGTGGTGCCGTCCTCCACCGTCGCGAAGGTCCCGTCGCGGGATTCCTTGCGGATGAAGGTGAGGACCTGCTCCGGCGAGCCGTCCATGTTGGCGAGCGAATACTTGTGGCCGGGGATGATCGGCGTCATTCGGTGCCCTTGTCGAGTTCGGCGAGCCAGGCTTCGGCCTCGGCGCCGTGCTCTGCGACGAGCGAGCGGCGTTGCTTGGCGGTGAGCCTGGCCTTGAATTTGATCTTCTTCTCGGCCAGCTTGCGGCGTCGCTCGATCAGCTCCGCCTCGCGCCGCTCGTTGTCGAGCCTGCGCTGGAGCGTCGGACGGACGCCGTGGCACCCCATGCAGACGAATCCGGAATCGCGACGACGGCAGGCACCCCCGCAGGTGTCGCAGGGGTCGGTGCCGCAGCGGTCGGGGGTGTGGGGGAGGATCCCGAAGTAGGGGACGGCGAGGTCATCGGATGCCACTCGGCGACGCCCCCAGGAGGCCGTCGATCACGGCCGGGTCAACCCGGCCGGCGATGCTCTTGAGGCGGCATGCCTTGGTCTCGCTGATGCCCAGGATGGCGCCGGCGTCGGCCAGCGTCACACCCCTCTTGTTCAGCCCGGCCACGATCTTGGCGCGGGCGGCCACGATCTCGTCGGCGGTGAGCCTCCGCTGGCGTCGGGGGGCGGCGGCCCTCTCGACTCGCGAACCGCTGGGGCGGATCCCTACCATCGGGGCTCGATCCTCATGGTGTGCGTCGTCGCGTGCCTATTAGGGACGTCTGCAACAATGGTTGCGATCGGGGGCAACGTCGCCCTGACAAGTGTGCATCGCGGAATGACTTGCGTCTTTTTTCGCGGTTGCATCGGTGCCGCGCGGAGTCGCCTCAGCCCTCGCCGTCGGTGGACATTTGTGACCAACCGTGAGGGTCGGGCCGGGGCTTCGGGGGCCGGCCGGGGCGGCGTTTCGTCTCGCGGCCGGCGACGACCAGGCGGATGCCCAGCGGCCCGGCGAGCCGCGCGGCGGTGCTCAGTTTGATGTCGTCGCCGGCGAGGAATCGGCTGAGCTGGCCGGCGTTGACGCCCGTCAGCTTGGACACGGCGTGCTGCGACTGGCCGCTGGAGCGGATCTCGTCGCGGAGCTGCTGGGCGAGATCGCGCTCGCGGGGCGAGGGAGGGGCGGGGGCTCGGGACACGGCGTTGGCTCCCAGATGAGCGCGGGGATTCGAAGCGTTTCGGCGTGGTCGCAGGCGAGGTCGATGGCCTCGGAGCGACGCCCCACCCTGGACTTGATGCGGCAATACTTCAGCCCGTCGAAATACATGACGAGCCAGTCATCGTGGCGGTTGTAGTCGGCGCAGACGTGCGGCCTGTTGACGACGCTCGAAAGGTCGCCGATCGAGACGCCAGGGCAACCATTGGTCGCAATAATCTCTGTGTGAAAGCTCATGCGTTCGCCCCCGAGGACCGGCGGAGCAGGGCGCCCACCGACGAGTGTGACCACGTGCCCCCGCGCTTGGCCGGGATGCCCCTGGCGTTGAGTTCGTCGGCGATGCACCTCGTGTTCATCCCTTGACCCGACAATTGCGTGATGGTGGCGAGGGTCGCGGACTCCGCCGGGTCGGGTTCGAGCGTCTTGCCGTCCGCGCCCAGCCGCCACCCGAACGGGATCTGGCCGAGGCGGTGCCCGGACTCGCGCTTCTTCACCATCGCCTTGGAGGTGCGGTCGGTGATGGTCTCCAGTTCCCATTGAGACATGGCGAACTGTAGATTCAGATAGAACCGGCCGCCGGGGGTCGCCAGGTCCACGCCGTCGGACACCGACCGGAGCGAGCATCCCCGCGCGAAGTGGTCGTCCAGCATCGCCGTCCAGTCGCGGAGGCTGCGGGTCAGGCGATCCAGCTTGAACACGACGACTTCGCGGATCTCGCCGGATGCGACCCTTGCGAGGACATTGCGGATCCCGGGCCGGTCCAGGCTCGATCCGGAGTAGCCCGGGTCGGTGACGATCTCGACCAGGCCGATCGAGTTGGCGTCCGCGAACTCCCGGATCCGCGCGGCCTGCAAATCCAGGGAGACCCCGGACTGGACCTGTTCGTCGGTGGAGACCCTCGCGTAGCCTAATGCGCGCACAATTTCTTTTCCCGGCGGCGACCCTGCCGAATCGTCCTCCGTTGCGCCCGCGCAATGTTGCGCCTGCGCTAATTCGCGCTGCGCCGGCGCAACGGTTTTCGATGCGCCTGCGCAATTATCTGGGGATCCGACGCCCGACGCGGGGCCCACCCCTTGGACAGCACGGACCCGTGCTGTCCGGGCACTCCAGGTTATGCGCCGGCGCAACGACCTGGCAAGATCCGGCCACCTCGCCTATGCCCGGATTATCGGTACAGGCGTCCCCTACAGATCCCGCAATCGCCAATGCGACCTTAATGCTAATTATCGGACGTTGTTTCCGGGGGCCCTGCCGGGGCCGATCCGGGGGTAGAATCGAGGGGCGACGACGACGACTTTCGGGGGAGGATTCGGGCGATGGTGAATGAGATCGAGAAGCGGATCCAGCACCTGGAGCGGGAGCACGAATCCTTCGGGCTCAACAATGTCGACGCGGCCGAGTTGGGCTGCCTCCGCGCGATGGTGTTGGTCGAGCGGGTCAAGGTGGACACCCTGCTCAAGAGGATGAACTCGGTGGCGGCGGGCAACGTCCCCTGAACGACGACGACGATGGCACACCTGGGGAGGATTCGCGGATGGACTGGGTGACGACGATCGACACCAAGGCGCCGGAGGCCGGATCGGATCCGGGCGGAGCACTCAGGCCCGGCCAGCCGGTCCGCGAATTTATGGGCCAGGCCGGGACAATCTGCGGGCCGCTCGAAAACAACCCCGATTGGTGGGTCGTCCTGTGGTCCGATGGCACGATCGGGTGTGCGGACAGGAGGAGCCTCGCAGCGATCGACACCAAGGCGGCCTGCCCGATCTCGACGCCGCCGGATCCGGGGCCGATGCCGGGCCTGCGCCTTGCCGGGCGGGAACCGCCCGAGGACGACGAACCGGAATACGTCGATCCGTGCTACGCCGACCCGGCCGAGGTCGGACGGACGATTGCGGCCCAGCTCGCCGAGCTGCGTCGACTCCGGGCCCGCGTCGCCGAGCTGGAGGCGGAGGTCGCGGAGCTTGAGCGCCGCGAGGACGCCCGGCCTCGCCCCGACTGAAAACGCGAACCGCCCGGCGTCATCTCGCGATGGGCCGGGCGGTCGCGGGCTCCGATGAACGACTCGGCCCCATCGTATCGCGTTTGCCCCGAAATGGCACCGCCCTGCCCGGCCGGCGTGTTCGGCCCCGGCCCCCAGCCCGCCCGTTTTGCTTCGAAACGACGACGGCCGCCCCCCTTGAGGACGGCCGTCGCTGTCGCGTCGTGGGCTCGGCATCGAGCCGGGGAAGCATATCACGCGGCGGGCGATGCGT
>ERZ650311.195-NODE-195-length-41603-cov-12.248339_pt1 | contig 41603 bp, 69 predicted proteins | sample MGYA00376247_ERZ650311 | MGnify/ENA primary metagenome ERZ650311 (study PRJEB26733, sample SAMN07839324) | wastewater metagenome | biome: small river; feature: stream; material: water | place: USA: North Carolina | collected 2016-07-28 ...
AACTGGTGACATGCTAAGAAGATTAAGTGAGGCGTTAAGCTTTAAGGAAGAGTACGACCCTATGACTGCTCAGTAGTGGAGTGTTCTTCTTCGTTTGTATATATTAATTCTCGAATTATAAGATTGTGAAGTTTTGCAATGCTTCTCATTAAGTCAGAACCCTTACTCTTGCCGTCCCATATTAATATTAGAGCATCGGCATATTTTGCCATCTCTATATTTCTAATAGCTCCAGCTTTTTTACCATGAGTTTTCCAATCTGCTGGGAACTCTTTTACTGGAATCTTATTATAGAATCCCCAAGCTCTAGCGAATAAATCAACTCCTGGACACATTCCACAAACTACTTCTGATATTTCAAAACCTTGACCTCCAAGAGACATAGAGCATCTTTGTATATAGCTTTCAAATTCAGTTGTAGTTTTAGGAACGTAATTCCTACTTCCAGCTATTATAACTTTCATATCTTTATAAAAATAAAAGCTTTATTACTGAACTAATTTTAAAATAGGTTTTGAATCGGAACACTCCGAATCTTCTACTATTCGTCCCTTCTCGAAAAAATCATTCAGTAAGTTTTTTAATTCCTCCGCTTCTGCTATTGTAAAGCGAACAGTAACACCGTCTTTAACTTGTATAGTCAAGCTTGTAATTGTTTTTCTTTTTTCATCTGTCATAAATTTCCTGTAACTACATATTCAACCCTGTAGTCTTTAGATCCCTCACTCTTCGTCATCTGTTGCCTCCTTTCTTAATTTATAGTCATTATACCCCATAGCTCCTGTTGCTGTGAGCGGGTACACGTTCAAGAACTCTTGTTTGCATTTACTGCATAGATCTAATGCTACAAAACTAAAATATGGACTAACTCCTCTACCTTCATTTTGTTCAGTGAGAAATTTAACAGGGAAGAACTCTTCCTTTTTCTTAAACTTAGCTTCGTCTACAGTCCACGAATCTTTACACAAATCGCACGTTAATTTGAATACTAAATTTTTAGCCATTTTTATCCTTTGTTAATTTATCAAACTCATCTTTCTCAACTATTACTACTTCTTTTACTTGCCAGCCTTGAGATTTAAGCTGATCTATCGTGTTAGTGGAATAATACCAACGCAGATTTGCCCATATCCGATCTTCGGTTGTTACCAAGATATGATCATGTTCTCTTATTTCAGGATGCCACGCACAGTAATAGGTTTTAGGGTTAGTCATTTTTAACCTCTATTTGATTTTTTAAAAGCTCTTGTTTAATTCTATATTTATTAAGTTACATTTGTTACAAGCTTCAGCATAATCAAAAAAAGCAAGTCTAATGTTAAAAGCTTTCTCATTCTTTATGTGAAGAACGCTTCTATCAACTCTCATAATTTCCTTTCTTTCCGTTACGTTAAATTGATGTTGGGATTGGTAATATTTTATTAGCCAAACCATGTCACCAGCTCTAAACTTACTCTCCATTTTCTTGCTCCTTTATTAATTTATTATAATTCTCTTCAATCTCGCTACCGTCTCGCTCCTTCCACTCTTTCAGCAGGGTGATAGCTTCTTGGTTTTGTTGCTCCTTTGAAAATTGTTGCACTATTTCATCATTAGAAACAAAAATCTTATTCTCTGGAACTTTATAGTTCAATCCATAGAGCATTGCCTCCTTAACCTTCTCCGTCGCTCGGCGTTCGCACTCGTCCACTATTCTATCTATATGTTGAGAAGCTGTTAAGCTCGCTTTAAAATAATCATCCTCATACCTATGCTTCTCTTCATCACTCATTAATTTAATTCGTTCCATTGCTTTTATTCTCCTTTAAAAGGCTCTGGCTTTGTTAATTTTGCCCAAGCAATTACGTCTTCCCCCACTTCTTCGCAAAACTTCCAAGTCCCAGAATCAACATCAAACCAATCAACTTCAACTCCGCCTCTTGCAAGGGTGATATAATAATCTCCGTTGATCTTCGGCAACTCTGGCAACTTCGTCCAGTTCGGAGTTGCCTCAACTCTAGCCGTCCAAGCAGATTGACAATTTGGGCATTGAATATAAGTGTTATGCTCTACTGTTTTTTGTGTCATTTTAATCTCCTTTATCTAAATCAATACTATGAGCCATCAAGATCCCTGTTAATCTTGCCTTTTCTTTATGTCCTTCTCTTATTTGATACTTCAGCTCTCGCACCTGCTTTTCTAGGAGCTCGATGTACTCATCAGCGAATCGTTCAATTAGAGTTCCCTTCCCAGCATAATCGGCTACACACAACCTCTTATTCCATTCTTTCTTAGCTTCCTTTATTTGTTGCTCAAGTGTTTTTTTCATTTTAATACCTCATCCTCGCTATTTACTTTCTTACGATCTAAGTTCATTTCATAAGTATAAACGGCATAGCCTATAATATTTCCAATTAATGCCCCGATCATCAGGCTTAAATTTACAATCAATATTAGTTTTAAAAATGGTGTCATATTATCTCCTTTTCTTTTGATTCGTCCCTTGTCTCTCTATAAATTTTATAAAATATTTGCAACAACCCAAACAGGTGTGCTCCTGCCACCATCCCATATAAAAAACTAACTATCATTTTGCATTGCCTTTAATTTATTAAATAATTCGTCATTTCCTTGCTTTAAGTCTTGTAGTTGTTTTTCTAGGGGATACATGTACTTTATATACAATAGTCCAAACAAACACATGCCGACTATGATTCCGAATAAAAAACTAACTATCATTTATCTATCTTATTTGTTGCTCTAGTGGTTTTTTCATAATTAATCTAATTCTCCGTTATAATCCATTTTCTGAACTATCTCTGCAATCTTTTCAGTTATAGCTTTTAGTCCTTTAATAACCACAGCCTCATCTTTAGGCGTTAACACCGAGAATTGTGCCTGTAGCTTATTTAGTAACTCCATAAATTCATCATGGTTGTCTTTCATCTTTTTTCTCCTGTTGCAATTTTTTGCTCAATAAAAGAATGTCTCTCAAAATAAGAGGCGTTCTGAAAATTTTTAACTTTAAAGCTAAACTGTTGAGTATCCCTGCTAAAATGCCTAACCTTTCTAAACCAAATATTAGACCAAATACCAGTATCCTCATCGTCATGCTTAACTCTGCTAACCATAATAATTACTTCTGCAACCCTTTCATTCTTACTTGATCCTGATGGAGCGTCTGGGTTGCTCTTAGGGCTATGATGTACAAGTATTGGTGTTATTCCTCTCTCGTAACATTCACTAACTAACTTTTCTACATCAACCCAAAAATCAGGAGTATTCTCATCTTTTCCTACAAAAAACACGTTCAAATTATCTACTACTAGAACTTTTGTATCAGGCTCTAACATGGAAAACATTTCCATTCTTTCTATAGCGTTTCTTAAATTTGGCAATGCTCTTTTCTTCTGCAAGAAATTATCTTTGCAAATAATATTTAACCTTGGTGCAATTCCCTGTTGGTGAGGCAACGTGCTATTTATCTCTAACAACCTTGTTTGTATCTCTTCAATTGCCATTTCACCATCTAATATTGTCACTGGAGTTCTTTTAGTGTCCCAATAGTCCAAACACCTAACTCCACTAGCTATGCAAGAGGTTAAGTAATGCAAGAAGAAACTCTTTCCACTTCCTGCACCACCAGCTAATAAAACACTACTACCTTCTAATAACCAACCACCTACCAACCTTTCTCTTCTGGCAATGTTCATGGTTAACAGCTCATCCAAACTGTAACTTCTAACTTTTGCCAGTGCTATTTGAGTTACCGCTTTTCTTATATCATCTTTGTTAGCTCCTGCATTTATCCAATCAGTAACATCTTTAAAGTTCTCTGGTACAACAACCCTTGCAAGCTTTTTAACTATTGGAACTAAAGATTCCTCTAGTCTTTTCATAAAAGCCTTTCCAGGTTCGTCATTATCTCCACAGAGAATCACAGAAGCCCCATTTAACGGTGTTAGAATATCAGCCCCTATGTTTCCGCCTGCTCCATCAAATATCGTCGTAGAACTAATTTGTAAGCGTTCTGATAGGGTATCTGCGTCCTTTTCTCCTTCAACAAAAAAAATACCTGTTCCTTTATCGACTGCTTCAATGACTGTTGGCAAGTTATATAACACCTTTCTACTTTCTCCGATTCCTTTTACCCACTTACCGTCTTTGTAGTGTTCTATAGAGAAAGTCTTAGGTTTAAATCTGTTTTTTCTATATAACGCATTTTTTTCTTCATCTCTATAAACATATCTTTTTTCTAGCTCCCATTTTGTGTTGTCGTCTTGCATTTCTTTAGTGTAATTAAGTGTAGCTTTAATATCTTGCCAACTGCACCCTGCATGACAGTGGAAAAACAACTCTCCATTGTCATGCCATGATACAAATAGGCTCTCTCTTTTGTCCTCATGTGAAGGACATTTTGCTTGGTACTTCATACTACCGCATTGCTTAGCTTCTAGTAGTCTTAATACCTCTTCATTTATCATTATGCACGCAAAATAATAAGTCCGTATCCGTCTCCGTCTCCGTTTCCGTCTCCGTATCCGTCTCCGTATCCGTATCCGTATCCGTCTCCGTCTCCGTATCCGTCTCCGTATCCGTATCCGTTTCCGTTTCCGTTTCCGTTTCCGTTTCCGTATCCGTTTCCGTTTCCGTATCCGTCTCCGTATCCGTCTCCGTCTCCGTATCCGTCTCCGTTTCCGTATCCGTTTCCGTATCCGTCTCCGTTTCCGTTTCCGCTTCCGTTTCCGTATCCGTATCCGTATCCGTTTCCGTTTCCGTATCCGTTTCCGTTTCCGTCTCCGTATCCGTTTCCGTTAGTTATGCTGTCCATATTTTTACTCCTTCAATAGATTTTCTACCGCTTTCACTTACTTTGATTACCTCAACACAATCTAAGATTTTTACCTCTGATATTATTTTTGGGAATTTGCAATTTTCAGGTTTTGAGACGCCCCTGTCTGCTAGTTCATAAAGAGAAGCTGCCCCAGACCAATACCAAAGTTTTCTAGCTTGTAGTAAGATTACTTCGCTTCCCTCTTGGCTTTTTAGAAAGCCTGCCGTTGCTCCTGAATACTTACCTCGAATAATTACATACTCAAGTCCATTTTCAACTGCTGGCTTAGATTGAACTCCTACAACCAAGCTTTCAATCGCTTCTGTTATTTTTGTTATTTCTGTTCTCATGTTTTTCCTTATAAAGTTAATTAAAAATTAATAAAAATTAAAATGGTGGATCCTCACTTACTACTAACCCTTTTTCTGGATCTAGTATTGCGTTCTGCTCCACTTGTGGATGAGTTTCTTTATTAGTTAAAAAGTCAATTTTTTCTATTACAATCTCTGTTGTATACCTATCTTTACCCTCTTTATCCTGCCACTTTCTAGTTCTAATATCTCCTTCAACAAAAACCTTATCACCTTTAGATAATTTTTTGCCGATAGCTTCAGCAGTAGAACCAAACGCCACGCAATTATGCCATTCAGTTTTGTTTTGCCATTGTCCTTCTTTGTCTTTGTAGCCTTTAGAAGTAGCCATAGAAAAGCTTGCAATAGATAAGCTATCTTTTGAAGTTCTTATCTCTGGATCTTTTCCAACCACGCCTTTTAGTATTACTAAGTTTGTCATATTATTTAATTTGAATATTATTGTTAATGTTTAAAACTGCACCTTCAACTACATTATCAGGACTTTCTTTTAAGAAGTTCTTAATATGAGTTTTAGATACCTTCTTACTTATTACTACTTCCTTGAAAGTATCTGGTATTTTTTCCTCATCGATTATTTCAACCGATTCAGATTTACGCCAACTCACAGAATGTACTCCATTAGTCCATTTGTCATCACCAACAAAGTATCCTATATACTTTTCCAGTGACTCAATTTTATTCTCTAATGATGCAGATTTAGCCTTTTGTATTTTAGCTTCTTCATCTACCGCATTTTGCAATGCACGTAAATTTTTAAGATACCCAATACAGTTAGCTATCTTATCATCTTTAGCTAGAACTAGGGCTTCAATGTCAGGAAATAAATCCTCAACAGCTCCACCCTCTTCTTTGAGAGTGAGAGCCTGCTCTAGTAATTGGTTTAATTTTGCATCTATCTCATATAATTTCATATTATATCCTCCAATGAATCGCCTTCTGTTTTTGTTTTCTTAGTGACAGTCTGATTTAACAATGGTGTTATTAACTCGATTAAATCATCAAAGTCTAACACAAGCCTATCTATTTTTAATTCATCACAAGAATAGTAAGAACATGGCTTTCCATCCTCTTCAATTAAGGGTCTGCCTGTAGTTACCCGAAACCCATTATCTGCTCTAATAATGTTCATTTGTTTCACTTTGTCATATTTTTTTGTTTTCATATTTGTTTTCATAATTGCTCCTAAAATGTTTATTAAAATTTATTTACTATTGAAATTCTCTGGTAATTCATCATCAGCAAAAGTCTTTTCAACTTTAAACGGATTTACAAATTCAGCATCTATTACATCAGCTTTTCTGCTAGCTACAGGCTTGCTAGTTTGTAATATTGACTTCCATTTATTAGATAATCCAACACTAGTCCAGAGTAACCCATCTTTATATTCACCGCATAAAGTCTTAGCTTCTGCCCATATAGCTTTCTTATCGACATCATCTAACTCATCGACATAGTAACTATAAATTAATTTTGGTTTTACTGGTTCAACTTTTGGTGTTATAACTTCTGGATTAGTTGGTTGCATGTCGTCTAAGTCTTGTGTAAATAAATGACTACAAGTCCCTGTGCTAATAACACCATCTATCATTGCCCTTTTCTTAGCAATCTTATAACAAACATTATAAGAATCTGCTATATCAGGATTTTCACCGTCTATCAACTCACAGACAAACCAACCTTTATCTAGTTTGAGAGTGCCAAGCTTTTCAGCAGTACCAGTATAAGCTTTTCTTAATATATCTTTTTTTTGGTCTGCACTCTTTGACTTATCCCAGTAGTCTTTTGGTACTGGAATATTTGTAGCTATCTTGGCATTACGATAACGATACTTCTTTTCCATTGTAGAGCAACTACCAACACCAACAGCTAAAATCTTTCCAGTGTCTCTACTAATGATTTTAGCTTTAATTCTGTATTCTCTGTGTCCGTTCTCTAAGTCTGTTATTTGTTCTTCATAGTCTGCATATGAGTTAAATAATAACATTATCTTTTCACCGCCTGGTTTTAATAAGCAAACTTTATCAACTCCTGGAATTTTACCGTAATCCTCACCTTCTTTCATCTGTTCTGTTAGAAGTGTTCTGATAACCGCTATCTGATCAGATACGGATTGAATCCTTGACATGTCTGCTAGTTGATTATTTGTAATTACTTCTGGCAAGTTTTGATTATCATTAGTTGAGTTGCTCATCGTCGATACCTCCATCTATTTTAATGTTAGATGCGAACTTCTCAATGACACCTTTTAGTCTTTCTGTGTCTGCTTCGTACTTTTCTCTTTCTGCTGTTTCTGCATCACTAATTTCAGCGATAGCACCACTAACCGCCCTGTAGGCATCACTACAAGTACCTTCTTTTTTTATTAGCTTATCTAAGATGCTATAAAGAATTAATTTAGCTTTTGCATAATTTCCAAAATCCATATTGTGTAATCTCCTGTAAAATGTTATTTAGTGTTTTATTTGTTTTGATAATGTATTAAGTTATCGCTTATCACCGTCTCTTGATATAACAATTATCATGTATTAATGTATTAATCAATAGGGTAAATTGATTATTTTGCAAAAAAAATAAAAAATATGAAAAAACATTCTCTAAGATGTAATTATGATGAGAAGGAAACAGTAAAATATGAGGATTTAGAGGCTTTAGGCTTCAAAAAGACGTGTTTAGCAACACTTAACAGAGCTTACAGGGATTTGTATGCAAGAAGTAGCAAGGAGCGAGAATCGGCTATTACGTGGATTATGGACGATATAGAATCTGATGATACTTATCTCACGTTTCACCATGTATGCAATATGTTAGAGTTAGACATAGATTATATTAGAGATTTTATTACTAAGAAAAATGTATATATTTCAAAGTCCATTCAGGGCTGGTCACATCTTAATAGAACAAGCCTTTTTGCACGCAACTATAGATCGATTGAAGGTAACAACACTAAAAAAAAGGCAATCGTTTTGTAGACGAATAGTTGCTGATATTTTATTCAAAAATACCGATGTTAGATTTGAATTAGCTCTAAAAAACAGAATTTATCGAGATAGCAGAAACAAGCATAAAAGCCACGAGGTTATCAGTGAAGAGATTTATACTTATTATGAATCTTTAAAGACTAGAACAAAGTTAAAAGTTATTCATGTACCTAAGCAAGCCTGTAGAATTTTATACAGGGACGGATCAGAATCAGCAATAATAGTATTCTTGTGGTTATTGTATAATCAAAGAAAAGAACTCTGGTTTACAGTGCAGTCAAAGTTACATCATTTAGAAAGAATCTTTGGTATTAATTTTAGAAAGAGTTTAAACGGCATCAAAGAATTAAAAGATTTAAGGATCATAGAAAGAGTAGATGAACATCAAACAGTGACATCAATACAAAAACATGGAGTTACTTACAGATGGGGTAAGGCTATAGGTGTTAATCTAGGGATTGCCAAAAGATATGTACCTGATAGCCTTCTTACTTATTAAAATTAAAATTATTCCGCTTCTGCTGTTATCTCAAAATCAGATAAATCAAAAGTATTATTTTCTAATTGTTCATAAGTTTTATTTATTGCATCTTTTGTATTTGTAGCATCGATGTAAACGTTAGCTTGAACAGTTACAAGGAAGGTTTCGATATTAGCCCTCTCTTTTATCAATATTTTCGCTTTCTTTTCTGCTCCCTTTGTCCAACCTTCAGGTAAATACAAAACTTCATCGGCTACTATGTCGGGTAAACTAGGTGGATAATCATCTATATCTCCTAGCCGATCTGCTAGTGCTTCAAGTATGCATTTTTGCTCCGTTGGTGTGAGAACCTTTAAAAGTTCTAAATATGTTTTTTTCCCCATAATGTTTTACTCCTTAAAAGTTAAAATTAGTATTCTAGTTAAATTCTTCATTAGTTTTTTTACTTTGCAGTTCTTTTAATTCGTCCTCACTAAGCTTGATTTTATCAATCTGAAAAGTAGCATGAAAAGGGTTATTATCTTTAAAGAGTCTAACGCCTATTTGTCCCTCAATGCTTGGAGTAAAGGCATCAACAAAGTATTCACCAATATTGATGCCTAAACTTTCAGCAAATTCACAAAGTAGAAACAGAGCTTTTTCAAAAGTTTCTTCACAAATTTGGCAAGTGAAATGCTCTAATTCTTGCTTAGTGTTTTTATATTTTACTGTTAGTATCCAAGCTTTCATATTATTTTTTACTATCTAAAAATGATTGTATTAGATATTTAGTATATTCATCATATTTAATCAATCTTAAAATAGTACTATCAGGCACATTTTCTGATAGTTTTAGTTTTAGGTGAGTAATTAAGTGATCTAGTAGATTCTCATCAAGTTCTAGATCTTTAATTATCTCTTCTCTAAGTTCTAATTCTCTTTGCATAATTGCTCCTTAAATAAAGTTATTCTAGGTTATAGGCTACATAAATAATTATCTTTATAAAAAACTCAATAAAGATAGCTAATAGTAGCCCATAAAAAATTCCTTCAAAAATAGTATAAATACTTACTTGTTTCATAGTTACTTTAAAAATAAAATCGCCGATCCTTCTCTTGCTCCTCTTTCTACTACTAATCCTTCTTTCTTTAACTCTGATAACCGCCCAGAAAAGGTATTAAAGGGCTTATTTAGCGATTGTGAGAGTTCTAGCCCTGTAACACCTCTATCAGCTTGCATACTTATTAAAGTAAGTATTTTATCCCTAATACGTGGCTTATAAGGTACTAGGGATAAATGGGCTTGATTAGATTGCTTATTATCTCTGTGCCTGTTAAAACATATATCGGTGTTATATTTAGTGTTTGTATTCATAGTTCATAATTCCTGTAAAATAAAATTAAATTCTAGTGTCCCAAACTATCGCTATTTTATCATCATAACTTAGATATAATGGTGTTATCCTCTCATTAAGTCTTATGTTAATACTGTTAGACTTATTAGCTTTAATGGCATCATGCAATGCCGACAAACTAAAACTCTTACAGTAGTCTAAAGTCAGATCCTCGCAAGTACCAATATAAACTTTAAGCTCCAGTGAGGCATCATAACCATAATAATCTTTTTTAGATCCCCTGCACTCTCTTTCTATCCATATTTCACCGTTTTTAATGTTTAGAAAGATAGCCGTACCATTGTCAAAATGTTTAATGATTTTATGCCATTTTAAAGAGTCTTTATCTATTATTAGTTTTATATCCCTACAAGTTTCAAAACTACCAACCAAGCCATCCACCAACCCAGGTAGTGTTTCGCTTTCTTGTCCTTTTGCTAAGTTCTCAGATTTTAAAAAGTGCAATCTATGCCCATCAGTAGCTACTGTACCGATGTTATAAGATATTAGATCTTTTAGATCTTCTCTTTTTTTGCTTGTAGCTAATTTTAGCCATGTTTCATTTTTCATAGTGTTTTACTCCTTTAAGCATTTAAAAATATACTCGAGGTTAGTTGCATTACTAGTTCGGTAAGCATACCTAAAAAGATCGCTTATGAATCTACGCATTTGACCCGTTAACAACACACAAACATCTTTCACTTCGTCACGATTCCAAAGAGTTAATAGATGATGGCTTTCATCTAATTGTTTAAAATTTAGATAGTAGTCATCTCTAATTCTTTGATTGTTTGCCATAGTTATTTGATCTACTCTTTGCCCGTTGGGCATACATATATTATCTTTTACCATAATGTTTTTACTCCTTAAAATTAAATTTATCGTCATCTAAACTATATTCGACAATTGCCCGAATTAGCCTAGAAACTGTTATATTAGCAAAACTAGATGCCTCCTCTAATTTCGCGATGGCATCAAGTGGTAAACAGATAGATAAGCTTTTAACTTTATCCTTGCTATCTAGTTTTTTACGTCCTCTTTTCTTTATTGTTTCCATAAATGTTTTACTCCAAGTTATAGGCTACATATAACACCATTTGAATTAGTGAATATGTAGCGATTAAAGTTAATAAAGTTAATAAAATGTAATATTTCATGTTAAAAGTTTTGAATTATAAACCTTTCAGCATCTATCGCAATTACTATAGTCTCTTCTTCTATTTCATCTACAGATGAAACAGGATCATGTTCTCTGTTATATTCTGCTAGATTTTCGTACTCTGTGAAGTCGCAACAAATAGCTATTACATCTAATTCTTGCTCTATTCCAGAACCCTCTTCTATTTCAGTAAGGAAGTCATATAATGCCTCTAATCCGTTATAGCTAAAATTTTCTTTTCTACCACAATCGTGAAATGCATCTCTAAAGTCATTTAAATATATTGTTTGTTTCATAGTGTTATCCTTAAATTAAAATAAATTATTTTGCTGTAAATAAGATTCTACATAGTTTTTAAACTTCTCACTTCCTACAATGCAAGGTTTATCAAACATCATTTCAGTAGTAGTCACCACTATTCCATAATCCATAGAGTAATTGCCTCTTGATACGATCCTTCTCTGTACTTGATGCAATCCGATAGCCTTCTTACTGTTATGCAGTTTGATAGGTTCAAGATTATTGTGAATCTCTTCATTTTCTTTATGTTTTACTTGTTGTTTCCATAGTTCTTTGATTATCATAGTGTTATATCCTTAAATTAAAATAAAATTTGGATCATTACCTCTACTACTAAGCCTAGCATTAAGCCTAGTAATAAAGACTCTAAAATATCGGTGTCTAGTAAGTTGTTCATAATTTAATTAAAATAAAGTTTCAAATAGTTCACGATCTACTGTTCTAGTTATAATCTTAAACTTTTGTTTATTTAGCTTATTACCAAATAAGCCCGCTTTCTTTTGTAAGTTGTTATAGAATTTTATATCTAGTTTAATTCTTTTTAGTAAATCTTTTGCTCCCGTAGATGTATAAGTAAAGTCTAAAATATCTCCGTCATCATCAGCTATGAGATATATAGTAGTATTGAGTAATTTTTTTAGTCTTAATCTTTTAGTAAGTTTATATAACAGTCTTTTTGCTTTATTGTTATCATCTGATAATAAGTCATTTACATGCTTATCTCTTAAAAGTTTTAAATGTTTATCGTTATTCATAATGTTTTTTACTCCAAAAAAATTGTTACATAATTGTACAATCGGCTACTCAATTGAGTAGCCTGTTCTACAATTATTTAGCAAATAGCTCTTAATAGTTCTAATTCATCTTCACTATATAACGATTTCAAAGCAGTATACTCACGTACACAAGCCTTATAAGCTCTAGTAATTTCAGATATTTTAGTATTTAGCGTATATCCAAAATCTTTTACAAACTCATCTATATTGCTAATAGGGTATTTTTGCAAACAAGCTAGAAAATCATAAGGTTTGATTGTGCTAATTTTTATATTTATCAGTGAATCACCGAAGTTAGTAGTATATTTTTTACCGCCCCTCTCCAACGTGATTCTATAAATGTTTCTAGATTGTTCATCATTAGGAAAATGCTTATCATATTTTAGATAAGTACATTTATAAGATGTATTAGTTTTTGTTAAAAATTCTTGTGCTTGTTTGTCGTATTCGTTTGTTGTTTCCATAATGTTTTTACTCCAAAATGTACATAATTGTACAATCGGCTGATCCAGTGATCAGCCTGTTCTACAATTATCTATTATCTATTATCTAAGGCAAATCTCTCTAATTGATCTATATCTATATGCTCGATACCTAATCTAGTTAGTAGTGTTGAGGCTGATCTATAGCTGTATAGATAGCCACCTACTGTGACTCTGTGATACTCGATCATGTTATATACAGCATTAACTGTGCTATAGATAATCGTTGTCTTTGCGATTGTTTTTTTAGTTTTGTTTTTCATATTTAGTTACTCCAAAAAAATTAAAGTTAAAGTTAAATTAAAAAGTAATTATTAGTTACTTCCTATTTTGTGTTCTTCATGATTAGTTTTTATTTAGTCAATAGCTGTTTCAAAGACTTCTTGTGTAACGCTATTGTAAGCAAAAAATTCTCTATATTCGTCATCCTTTAAGACTTCGCATTTTATATCATAGTCAACTTGATTTATATTACAAACTGAGACATCAAAATCCTCTTCATAAGAGACATCAATTTTATCAGAATATGTTTTTGTTATTTTATATGCTTTCATAGTATTTACTCCTTAAAAATTAAAATAAAATTTGTAGGCGTATATAGTTTTTTAATACGCCATAACTTCTTTCATTCTGTAGCTCTAATTCTCTTTTAACTATCGGTATTAGTCAAGTAATTAATTATTAATAAATTAATATATTTTATAAGTAGCTGATAAGATTAAGATATTTTATTAGCACAATGTTTTAAAATGACAGAAGAGAGAGAATAACTAATCATTATCTACTTGTTGGGTTAATTGCCCATTACTAGCTATCTAACGCTATGACAGCTTAATGCAACTAAGTTGCAGTAACTAACTAGCAAAATGCTACTAGCAAGATATTGATAGTTTTGTAGCATATGCTACATTTTTTAGTAAGAGTTACATCTATACGTATCAGTGCAACTATCAAGATATTGCTAGTAGGATATTGATAGCCATTAAGCTATCGTGCATTGACATAAGTATCTATGTTTACAGATAGGTAATTGATATTAGACTATCTACTATTCTATTCAATCACCACCATAAACGCCACACAACAGGGGGGGTACTATATATATAGCACAATGCTACTCTATTCAGTGACAAATAGATAATTAATAATATCACGCACTTACTAGGCTAGGTTTTGACTGATAAGACTACTTATCAGTCATTTACTTTAGGCATACCCCCTGGGGTGGAATATGTACCAGGACGCATTGGGGTGGGGTGGCAGTGGAGGGGACTGTCCCAGATTTAAAAAATTTTTCTAAAATCTAGTTCATACATTAATTTTTTGGTTACTGGAAATTTTTTTTCACTGGGGGTATTGACAAGATTGTGGGATGTAGTAAATTTGGAAGTGAAATACTCCCCTCATAGGTGGAAATCTTTTACTGGGTGAAACCAGGGCTGATAAGGCGTCCCTATCCTTGACGTTGTAAAGTTGAAGCACTCTATGGAAAAAATGGGTAAGTCTGTAGTCTGGTAGAGAGTGAGGTGATGAGGATTGTTTATTGTCACTGCAAAATATCACTCGATGCGAAACTTTGCAATTTCGCCTATTGGTAAGTTGATAGATGCTACGGATCCGGTTCCTAGGATGACAACTAGTCGAGCCATTGCAAAAGTGTTCAAGAAGCCCAGGGGGGTAGGGGGGGTGCATCTGTCAGAACAGTTAATTCAATTTAAAGAATCTAATTCTAGGGAAAGATAATACGGAGGCACGAAAAACTCCCGAATGATTGAGGGAGGTGTATCTAGGTGATTGGTGAGTTCTACAACTTATAGGGCTGTACTATCAAGCGGTTTAAGTTAGGTGAGAGGTGAAAGGTTCTTGAAAACTTTCCTTTTATTTTTCACTGAGCGTTTGTAGGTTGTAGAATTGACTAATTGCAAGTGAGTTAGTGCATGGAGTGTTTTTTTTCATAATGAATCCTTAAAATTAAGTTCTAAGGGAGGTAGTTGGTGCTATCTCCCTTTTTTTATTCACTGGAATATTTTTTACTTTTACCTATTGACAAATAATGTACGTGTATTAATATACTAGATAACTCAAGCTAGAGGGTATTTGTGTAGTCTCCAAAAGTGTGTTGTTGAAAGTTAGTGGCTCTGGCTTGAGTTTTTTTATTATGCACTGGGGAGTTGAGAAATTGGGAGTTTATGGGAAACATACATATTTTTATAGCAGATGAGTTGCATGAGAGGTTGAGGAAGGTTTGTAGGCATAAGGTTACACAGCAGAAATTCTTGGAGGAAGGGATAGAGAAGTTGGTTAGTGAGATGGAGAAAGGAAAAATACAACCAGAAAGGTTTCGTGATTATAAATCATTAGAAGCTCGTGATGGTATTAGGCCCCCTACTGAAGAGGAAGTGATTGTGTTTTTAGATGAATTTATTCCATACGAGAAGGTTCAAGAGGATAAGAAGGAAGAAGAGGTTGCTTGTGAAGGTGTGGTAATTAATCCACAGTATTATGTTCCTGATGATAAGGAGGATGAGTAATGAATTGGAGACAAGATTTTAAGACTGCATTTGACTCTGCAACTCTTGGTGCTGAATCTAAGAAAGAGATACATGATTCTTTAGTCACAGAGGTTGAGGAGTTGTTAAAGAAGTTTTCTGTTGAGTCTTATAGTAGGGGATATAAGGATGCTATGAGCTTGGTGTTAGAGATTATAGAGCTTAGACGTATGACTCCAGAGGATATGGATAATATCTCTAAGGCTAATGGAGAAAAGATTTTTCAGGCGTTAAAAAAGATTCTTTAGTAAAATAAATTTCAAACAGGGTAAATCCTATGGTAAGCATTGGCAATAACAGAATGAGACTAAGGAGAAAAGACCTTAGAGCTAAGTTCAAAGATGATGGTCGTAAAGGTGTTACTGTATTTGAACTCTCTGATACTATGCCAGTGCAATCTCACATGTGTTGTGAAATGCCTAAGTGTGGGCATTTTTTATTTCACGCTGAATATTCAATGGACGGTAACTTGTTACTCTCTTGTGATAAGTGTCACCACGAATCTTTAATCAAAGGTATTATATTTTCTGAATCTAGAATTGCTCAAGGTATTGTTGATCCTCAAGGCATGATGCCAGGTCATGTTAGGTGTCCTAGAGATAATAATAAGAAGTGGGTTATCTGGAAAGCATCAGAAGATTTATTAATGATGGGCTGTAAGACTTGTGCGTTTCAATGGCAGGCTAATCTGTGGGAAATGGGTAATGTCTTACGTGATGAGTTTAAATATGCAGGGAAAATAATTATATGAATAGAGATCTGATGATTCGCTTGTCTTTTACTTATTGTGTTGCTGATTTAATTGTTAACATTTTAAAGATATTTTTATGATTAAATTTAGAGATATAGATGGTGGTGTAGTTTTTCTTCCTACGGATATTGCTGTTACTATAAGGGTTTCGGCAGATGATGAGGCATCTTCTCTTGTGCTGGTTTCTAATGACGCCTGGAACGTTGATAAGCAGGTTGCATTAGATTTAATTACCAGATTAACAGATGATTGCACTTATTTTAACTTAGTTGACGAGGAAGATAATTAAACATGCTAAGAAGAGACTTTCTTAAATTACTGGGATTAGGAGCTGTCACTGTTGCTACTCCTAAATTTATATTTGACTATGGAGCTAATCTTTATAAGAGAGAGTCTTTAATAGAAATACCTGATGATGATGAGATGCTTCATTATGGAGACTGTTCTAAGTATAACTTAACAACCTATGGCAATCTTTTTAAGGAAAAGTATTTAAGGTTGTCTCGTGATATTTATAATCAGAGTCATCCATGTTTGATGAAGATGAAAAATTTTGGTGCACCAGGAGCGGTAATAGCTCCAATTAAATTTTAAAATATGATAATTAGAACTGAATTAAAAACAAACGATCCAGAAATGCTAAGTGGTGCGGTATATGTTTTTACCGATACAGGTAATTTTATCGCACTAGAAAAAACAGCACTATTAGATAATGACTATAAGGTATCCTCTTATCATTGTATGGTATCAGGAATTACTGTTATCGAGAAAGATTGGAAAGCCTTAAAACTTCACCTTGACACTTTAATATTAAATCACAATGTTACCAGCAATAATTAAAAAATTCTTTTCACCACAGATAGTTCTTAAAGATGAGGACTCTAAGGCTATAGCTATTGCTCAAGTTAAAGCTCTAGCAGAAGTATCTAATAGCTTTAAACAGATAGCAGAGTTTGTCACTGGAGAAGGATTGAAAGAAACATTAAAAGGAAATGCAAGATACAACGCTGTCAATGCTGCTTTGTCTGGTCTTACTAGCAATGCTGGTAGAATGGGATTAAATGCTGCCACTATGAAGCAAGATGCTATTGATACTGTTCACAGGGTTGAGGAGTTCCACAAGACTTATGAACGTGTTATAGCAGAAAGAAATAATGGCGAAGAGTTTGACGAAGAGATTTATAGTGCTGAAGAATTAGCAAAATTTAATAAGTAAAAGGATATTATGAATCAAATTGAATTTATTAAGATGGGAATAAGAGTTTGTTTTTAGGGAGATACTAAATGACAGGATATAAAAGCTATTATTATGTGATTAGAAAGGGCAAGAGTTGGGAGATCTATTCAACATGTTGTAAAGATTGGATGTTTATAAAGTGCTATGAATCTTACGATGAAGCATTAAAAGCGATAAATGAGAAACAGACCAGAGCATGACTTACAATGCTCGATAATCCACTGGGCAAAATTGCACGAAAGGCAATATCCAGAACTAGAGTTTTTATTTGCGATACCGAACGGAAGTTATAAGAGTGCTAAAAGTGCTAAGGAGTTTCAGGAAGAAGGATTAAAAAGCGGTGTTCCTGATTTATGCTTACCGATACCCAGAGGTGGGTATGGGGCTTTATATATAGAACTAAAAAGCAAGCAGGGGAAAGTATCAGAGACTCAAAGACATTGGTTAAATGGATTGATGAAGTTAGGGAATCTTTGTTTAGTTGCGAATACTTATGAGCGAGTTACGCAAGTTATAATTGATTATTTAAAAGGAAAATATGAGCAGAATAAAAATTAAGAAATCACCAACAGCAGATACTAGGACATGTGACGTAACTACTGTTGACAAATAAACACTATTAAATTCAAGTCGTCAGCATATTACAGATTCAGAAGGAAAATAGAGATGCATTGATGACTATTTAAAAGAGTGTTTCTCAGAACTTTATAAACTTAAGGAGATGAACGAATATGGAGGAATGGGGAATGTTAATCATGATGTCCTGTATAGGCATCGCATTAATAGTTAAAGTTTACAAGGAGAAATAATTATGTATTTTGGAAAAGAAACTTTTTTTGATAAATTTTTTTGGCTTTTAGTTTTGATTGTATTTCCAATTTTAGGTGCGTGGAAAATATGCGAAATTATTGAGTGGCTTTATCAGCACGTAGATATTAATTTTATTTAAAGGAGATTTATGACAAACACAGGACAAGACGCTATCGGACTACTACACAAAAACTACCCAGTTAAAAAACTAATCAAGTATTCCGATGTAGGATCGACAATCGGAACACTAATAGATACAACTTTTGCTGATAGATTAGATACCCTAAGAACAGTTTTAGACTCTGGAAAGTTCGATAAGTTGTTGGTTGACCTACTTAACAATACGGCGATTAGAAATAATAAACTTTATCCAACAGAAATGTTGAGAGTTTATTCAGGTGGTCAAAAAGGACTAGCAGAAATCAACAGAGATGCAAAAGACTACAACAGCAAATTATATCGCTTAGTCGATAAGCAAATTAAAAGAGTAGAATCTCTAAAAATATCACAAGATAGAATTAAAGTATCAGGATTACTAGAGCATAACTTAGATGTAGAAGGGGCTACCTTTCTTACTTATTATATACGTAGAGCAGGTTTTGAGGCGGTGGATTCTCCGATGACCCCTAGCTACTCTCCATTGCCTGATGTAATTAATGAAGTTCATGGTAATGGTAATCGTGGAGAATCAAGAAGCAATGATGGTATGAATTTCTTTGATGCTAACCTTTTTGAAGATGGCTATTACTCAAACGATCCAGAATACGCATTAGACTGGACGCATGAGGATAACGGCAACTATACAGGGTTAAAAGTCTTTGTTCCACCTAGAAATAGAACTACTTTTCCCACTGATGACCAATTTAGAACAAGATTGTATTTAAGAAGAAATGGAATAGGAACTAAGCCCCCAAAAATTACAGGGGCGAATCCATGTAAGGGTAAGGAGCTATGGAAAACTTTCGCAGAGGATTATAAGACAAAAGATCCTAGAGGATCTAAGCCGATGTTTATCAGTAAATCTAAGGCGGACAAAATTAAAGCGATTTCTATAGAAACAGGAAAGCAAATAGGTTTTCTAAAATTCTACGGATCTTTTGACGGCTATAACGAAAAAGGATGGTTTAGGCATTATTTGGGTTCAGGTAGTGGGGAAACGGCCCTACAGCTACTACAAAAAAATAATGGCAAGGAATGGATTATAATCACTGATGGCAGAACTAAGTGGATTGTTAATATTATTAGAAGAAACGGTTATTACAGGGTTAAGTAAATTATGAAATACTACATATACATTTTAACTTATTTATTTTTCTTGGCAGTCTCTTTTGTTGTACTAGCCTCGTTAATAATATACGTAGCTTCCAACTTAGAGACAGGAGCGATAATTTAATTTTATAAAACAAAGGATAAACTTATGAAAATTCTAACTTTAATAATGGTCTTTGCGTTATCGGCTATAGCACAAGCCGAAACAGTAACGCTACATATCATTAACCCAGTGAACAAATACTCGGAGAATAGAAAGACCGCTTTAAGGGTTTTTCGGAAAGTTAAGGCTAGAACAAAAACCGAGACGGGATTTATCGATTTAAAGCTTGGCAAGTATCAAGAAGTTAAGATGCGAAAAGACTGGAATTATAGTTTGAATTGGAAACTAGAGAATCCAATCTACACAGAATCAGACAGGCTCTTAACGATTCTTGAAAGGTATACTGATAAGAACCCTTCAAAACAGGATATTGTTACGTTCCTAATTCCCACTAAGTTGGCAAGTGCATCAGGAGCTACAAATAAGACTTGTATAAAAAACAAAACCTATCAACCAATCACTTTTCTTACTTTTCAAACGTGGAAAGATTTGACCGATCCCGATTCGCCAAACATCGCTATTTGGTTGCATGAGTTGGGGCATAATTGGGGGGCTACTCACGATTATCAGAACAATAAAAGCCTAATGACTCCGTATGCTGGAATGGGTGATGCTTTTTTTAATGGCAAGCATACGCCAACTTATTCAACATATTCTATTAACCAGATTAATAATTGTTTTAAATGAAAATAACAATAGAAAGATTTACTAAGAACGCTTTTCCTCAACTTGGAATAGTTTCAATAGAGGAAGTCCCTTTTTGTTTTTCACTGGAACTACCAGATAAAGGCAATGAGAAGTTAGTGTCCTGTATCCCTAGTGGTAAATATATTTGCAGAAGAACTTACAATAGAAAGACCACTGGAAAGTTGTTAATTGACACTACGTTTGAAGTGTTAAAAGTTCCTAATCGTTCAGGAATTTTGTTTCATGTTGGCAATACGATGAAAGATACTAATGGATGTATCCTTTTAGGGCAAAGAGTAGACTTTGAAAAATTTTCTGTTTTAGACTCGACAAAAGGGTTCTCTCAATTTATAACAAGAACTAGGGATGTTAATGAGTTTTTGTTAGAGATATATGAGTCACGATTTTGAAACAGAGAAAAATTTGATTGAAATAGTCAGAGAGAGTAACGCCTCTGTGCGTGAAGCATTGAATTTGCAGTCATCTAATTTATCACAGTTAGTTGAGTTGCAGAAGAAATCTTTACCAATCTCTTTGGTATTCTTAATGTTTGCTACACTGTTGGCTGTAATTTTCGGCAAAGAGTGTATAGAATGGTTCTTTGGTCATTCTATTAATCCAGTGAAAATTGGAATAAATTAAAAGGAATAATTTATGTTTAACTTTATTAAAAAACTATTCGTTGAATTAGCTGGAAATGGGAAGATGTTGTTAGGATACCTCTTGCAAGAGATTCCTGGATTAACAGACTATCCTGGACTTGTATCAGCAATACAGGAATTGTTGGCGAATCCAACCAGAGAGAATTTTATTAAGTTTTTAATTCAAGCTTTAATGGCTGGTGCTGCTGGTCATAGAGCAATTAAAATTGTTACAAAAATATTAAAGATAGGTTAAATATGACAAAAGAAGAAGAAGAGTTAAAGAAGGAACTAACGGAAAGATTGCAGGGAGTAGAAAAGCAATGGGTAGAGGATTTTAAAACTCCGTTTGAGCCAGAGTATTTTTTCAAATGGGCTAAGGCTGAATTAGAAAAAAGAAAGATTGAGTTTGTTAATAACAGATTAGAGTCAATTGGTAATCCAAGAAACTCTACTAAATCTCAATCTAAACTTATAAAATTAATTGAATTTGCAAATGAACGATACACAAGACCTACCGAACAAGTATCTGCTCAAGGGAAACAAACCGCAGATAGTGGAAACATATCTGGAAAAGTCAGTAAACCAGTCGGATAAGATTGCTAGACATCTAACGGCACAAGAGCTAAAGCTTAATCCTGATAAGGTTGAGATGGTCTTAAAGGAAGCTGGAGCAAATATTGTTGCTGAGAGATTAAAGAATGAGGTTAAGCAAAAGGTTATAGAAGATAAAGTTCCCTTGCTTTGTGACATTGTTGGGAATACTCTTGAAGCCATTAAAAGCTGGTCAAGAGAGTTTATTTCCAGCAATCGTCACTTGGATATGTCAGTATCGGAAGCTAAGCAATTGACTGGCATGGTTAAGGATATGAACGAATTAATAAGACTAGAGAAAGGTCAATCAACACAGAATATTGGAGTATTGCACGCACACGCCAATATTACATCAGACCAAGCTACACAAATACTCACTGAATATAAGGCACTAGATCCTTTATTATCTACAGTAGAGCAAGTTACGGATGAGTCAAAGTCAGAATAATATAGTTGAAGCAGTAAGACTAAATGCACTTCATACTAGAATGAGAGATGTTTTAAACATTACTCTCCATGCTGGGCAAATACAAATGGCTCGTGCTTACTTTGTTGACGATAAGAAGATTATAATGTCTCAATGGGGTAGAAACTGCGGAAAGTCAGCTTGTGATTTGTATATATGTAATAGAGCTGCAATGACAAGATCTAACTTTGAGATCTACATAATCCTTCCTCAAAAAGAACAAGCAGAAGATATTTATTGGCAACCTAAAAGACTTCAAACTTTTGCTCCACCAGAATACATCACCAACATATCAGAAACTAACATGACCCTTACTTTTGACACTGGCTCAACTATTACTTTGCATGGAGCTAAGAATATTGACTCACTAAGGGGAACAAAACCTAACTTAGTTATTTACGATGAGTCACAGGGGCATGTTTCAGAATTTCATAAAGAAGTCATGGCTCCCAATTTGTTAGGTAAAAATTCGGCACTAATTCTAACTGGAACTCCACCTAAGATTAAAGATTGTTTTTATTATGAGTTTAAATCACAGGTATTAGGAGACTTAGAAGCTGGAGATGCTTCTGTTGCTTACTTTGAATTCCCTACTGAACTAAATCCAATTATCGATAAGAATGAATTAGAAAAAATGAGACTTAGATTAATTAAGTCAGGAGATATTTCAATTTGGAACAGAGAATATCTAGGAAAAGATTGTTTTGTTGGTAGAGATTCGGTGTTCCCAACTTTTAGTTTAGAAACCCATGTTAAGCCAAAAATCTTTCTTAAAGGATTAATTGAGGGAGACATTGATAAGTTAAAATGGATAACGGTTGCCGATCCAGCTACCACAGGAGTATTTGCTGTTTTGTTTGCAGCCTATAATCCAAACACCAATCAGTTATTTATTTTAGATGAGATATGGGAGAACGACAGACGATTAACTGATTCTCATACCATGTGGAAACGAATCAGAGAAAAAGAAAAAGCTTTATACAATGGCAAATGGATTAGAGTTTATGATGAATCAGCTGTATGGTTTGCTAATGAGGTTTCTAACAACTTTAAGCATGAAAGCCCTAATTGGAGACCTACTAAAAAAAGAAAAGATAAAGTAGAGGATGGAATATCAAAAATCAAGCAATTACAAAATACCGAAAATTCCTATTTTGTAGCAAGCGAGTGTGTGAAGTTTATCTGGGAAACAGAGAATTATGTCACCGACGAAGAAGGATACCTACCTAAAAATAACGACGATTTAATGGACGTTCAAAGGTATTTAGTAGACGCACTAGATGTAAGGTCATCAGAAAAGGGAAATGACTACAAAAATAAAAGTTTAACAATAGAGTATCAAGATACAAATAAGCCAGCTCAAACATTAGTTTCCGTTGAGGCTAATTGGGCAAGCAAGGCTATGGAAGCAGTCGAGCTTTCCGATATTGATACTCACGTTTCATGGGAGGATTGGTAATGGATATTACAACTGCATGTTTCTCACTGGGAGGCATTTTATTAACATGTCTTGTGATTTATTTAAAAATCGAGATTAGACAACTTTGGCAATTAGTCGAGCTACACAGTAAGATATTAAATATTCACCATGAGGTACTAGCCTCTAATCACCGTAAGCGGGATAAAATGTCTGGACTCTTGACGAAACTTACAATCGAGGCAAAAGTATCTAAAGAGATAGCTAGCAGAGCTTTTAATATGGCTTCATCTTCACAGGTTTGTGTTGCTACCTTGCAAACGGCAATAGCGAAAAAACCAAGAGGGTATCAAGCGGAAGTGAAGGAATCTGTTGCTAGTAAAAAGATTAGTGAAGAATTAGGCGGTGAAGGTATAAATGATTTTCTCTATGCTGTTATGACGGACGAGGAAAGAGAGAAGATTGAAAAAACAAGAAAATATTTTAACGCAGGAATATGACATATATCGGAGCATTACAAGCATCACCATTTGACAGCTATGAGCATAGCCAAAAACAACTTACTCCATTTTGGGCATTGTCAGATATTGAGGACGAGAAAAAGGTTTTAGACTGGTGTGTTAAAACTTTAGAATTTTGTGAAGATTATTATCGTTGGCATTTTAGTACTCAATTAGATAATCTTTGGATTTACAAGGGTGTTCAATGGGCTTCTCAATCAACAAATAACAATAGGTTTACAGATAACGGTGGCCCAATGTCAATGGCTTCAAGAAGAAGTCCAAGAATAGTTCTTAACTACACCTATGATTTTATTGAATCAAAAGTATCAAGATATACAAGAAACAAAGATGCGGTAGCTTTTTATCCAGCTAATCAAGAACAATCAGATAGAGATGATGCTAAGATTGCACAACAAGTATCAGATTATATTTGGTATGTTAATAACTTTGAGAAACTTAAAGCTAGATGGATTAGACAAGCTTTAGTTTGTGGAGAATCTTTTCTTTTTAGAACTTGGAATCCTAATAAGGGAGCTGTGCATCCAGATTATTTAGCAGCAAAAGAGCAAGGCAGAACTGTTCCAATTTTAGATATTGACGGTAACGCAATCAACAATACTGATGGAGAACCAATGAATCTTCAAAGATGTATTCGTATTGGAGATGTTGATTTAGAAGTTATTCCACCTTATCAAGTCTTTGAGATGCCAACAACTAACCGAGATAATATTGATTGGTGTATTCGTTGGGATTTAGCAGATATTGATTATTTAAAAGCTAAGTATCCAGATAAAGCTAGTGATATAAAATCTGATGATACTGTTCAGATATTTTCTAACTACAGAGTTGATATTGGCAAGCTTCAAAGTCAAGTTGTAGTTTATACTCTATATCACCGTCATCATGAATTTTTAGAAGATGGAAGATTTGTTAAGTTTACAAGAGATTGTGTTTTAGAGAATACAATTTTACCGTATTCTGATGGTAAGCTTCCTTATGAGTATTTAGGAGATATGGAGCATCCAGATCATCCAAGATGTTCAAGTATTATTCAACAACTATTCCCAATTCAACACCAGATTAATGCTTACGCATCTTTAATCTATAAATCACTGGTATTATGTGCTCATCCTAAGATTGTTTACGAGGGTGGAACTGTTCAAATGACACAACTATCTGCTGAATCAACTTTAGTAGCAGTAGATCCAAGTGCTAGTTTTCAGCCTCACATGTTAAGCTCTGCAATAGTGCATCAAGAGTTGTTCCAAGCATTAGATGTCTTAGTTAAGGCGTTTGATAGAATGTCAGGAGTATTCTCATTGTCTCATGGTCAAGCACCAAGTGGCGTTAGAGCTGCTAAGGCATTAAGAGTTTTAGAAGATCAAGAAGATAAGAAAAATGCTTACTTTGGCGTTAAGATGTCAGAGGCTATAACTGGATTGGCAAAAGGACAAGTTGGCGTTGCTGGAGATTACTATGACGATAGTGACGGAAGATTAATTCATATTCTTGGAAAAGATAATAAATATAAATTGCTTTCCTTTAAGTCAAAATCATTACAATCACCGTTTGTGGTAAGAGCGGAAGCTACCCCAGCATTGTCGCAATCACCGAGTGCCAGAATTGATGAAGTTGCTGAGATTGCAAATGTTAGAGTTAATGCAGATTCGCCATTTACAAAAGGTCAATTCTTAGAGCTTTCAGGATTAGCAGATAATAAAGAATTTGAAGATGTAGAAACTAGAGCTTATAGATGTGCTCAGTCAGAAAATGAGGACTTCTTATCAGGCAATCCAGTAGCAGATCCAACCCCTGATGAGGATTTAATTACTCACTTAAAGACTCATTATCAAGAAGCTCAAAGCAGAGACTTTAAGGAATTAACGCCTCCTGATAGAAAACAAATATTTCAAAAACATGTGGAGATTACAGAATACCTTGCATACGTTAAAGCTTACGGTATTACTGATCCTGCAACTGGTGTTCAATTAGTAATGCCAAATGTAGTGTTCCAACAAAAACTAATGATGCTAGAAACTTTCCCTGCATACTTTAGACAACCAGTTAACCCTTTCGCAGCTCCGCCTATGCAAGCTGGTGGTGGTGTTAATGGAATGTCTCCAAGTATGGGTGGTGGTTTTAATGCAGCTCCAGTAATACAAAGCGAACAGCCGCAGCAACCAACATTAGAACCATAATTTAATGTAAGGAAATATGTCAGATATAGATGCAAACTTAGAGATAACTACGCCTGTTATTCAACCACAACAATCTAATAACAATCCAACGCAAGGACAAAAAGTAACTGCTGATGATTTGTTAGATATGTACGACGATATTCCAGAAGAATCTCCAGTAGTAGAATCCAAAGAGGAAGCTACTACTGGAGAGACTAAGGAAGGAGAAGTAAAAGAAGAGGTAAAATCAACTCTTAGAAAAGCCAAGCTAAATGATTCTGAAATTGACATCGATGAATCTGCTCTCATCAAAGATACTATTGCTGGAAAAGAAGTTGAGTTTAAAGTTGGTGATGCTATTAAAGCTTTTAAAGAGCAAGAAGAGTTTAATAGAGGGATTGACCAAAGACTTAGATTTGTTGATTCCAAAGAAAAAACTATTACAAAAAAAGAAAGAGCATTAACAGAAGAATACGATACTCTGGCATCTAAGGCTGCTTCCATTGTTAGGCTATCAGGACAAGGGGATGTTGATAAGCTTTTAGATGGTATTGTTAAAATGGCTGTTGGTCAGTCAACCTTAGACCCTGTTGAATTAAAAAGTGTTTGGTTAGACAAAATAAGAGCTATCGTTAATGACTGGGGAAAGGCAACTCCAGAGCAACGAGAGATTTGGAAGGCTCAACAAAGAGCTAAGTACGCAGAAGAAGAGGTAAAACAACTCCAAACTAAAACCCAAGTCAAAGAAAGTGAGACGGTATTATTGACGCAGATTGATGATGCTTGTTCTACGCTTGGAATGAAGAGAGCAGAGTTCTCAGATTTTTATAAAGATTTTGTAAAAAAATATGTTGGCAACCATGAAAATTCTGTTGTAGAAACCGTTGACGAAGTGCAAGTTTCAGATATAGTAGGTTATATTCAGAACAAAAGGCACGAAGCCAATGTTATTGAAGCGGTAAAATCGGTTGCCCCAAATAAAGCTTCCGACGATAATTTAATAGATCTTATTTATACTACGACTCATGGTCATGGTTTAGATGCAGATGGAATTAAAGAAATCGTTATGGATGTTTTAAAGCAACCAACAAAAGGGGATGAGAACCTAAATCGGAAAGTTCAAAAAGCTGCTAAGGCAGGCTTTGGAACCCAGTCTAGTGCGGTCAGCTCTACCAAAAAACAAAACGAAGAGGTTGACGAAGAAATGTGGGAACATTTTTTTGGCAACAGGAAAGTTCGATAAAAAGAACTTTTAATGTTTAATTTTTTTGATTAGAGAGGACTATGTCAAATTATAACTTAACCACAGCTAGTGGTGTGTTTAAGACTAAATATGTGCGAATGACTCGTGACATGTTTAATTCTGAAAACGTAATATTAGCAAAAATAAAAAGAAACGATGCGTTTGTAGGTGAGTTCGCTAGAATTTCTGTTCCAACATCTTTTGGTGGTGGTAGAGGTTCTGGATCACTTCCTAGACCAAACGTGGCTTCATATCAAAGAATGGATATATATGCTAAGAAGCAATATGTAGTCATTGAAATTGATAACGAAGCAATCGAAGCATCAGGAACAGATGAAGGTGCATTTGTTAGATTGTCTAAAGAGCCAGTTAAAAGAGGCGTTCAGGCATTTCAAGGCAACATGTCACGTCAGCTATTCAATGATTCAATAACTTCAAACGGTAACGGTAGATTAGGAACTTTTTCAGGTAACCAATCTCTAGCGTCTGCTGGTGTCTATAACGTAACTGTTGAAACTACAACTTGGAAGCAAGCTAACTTTGAGACTAAAGATTTTGTGAATGTTAATACTAACTCCGCAGAATTTGAAATCACTGCTGTAACTCCTTCAACTAGAGTTGTTCAACTTACTCAAAGACAAGGTGCTGCGTTTGACTTAGCAAATATTGGTGCAGGTACTCATAGTGTCTACATGCAAAATTCTAAGGATAATGATTGTACTGGTCTAAGGGGCGTTCTATTGGCTACTTCTGGTTCGCTATATGGAATAAATGTTGGCTATAGATGGCAATCTCCATATCAAGATACTTCTGTTGGCGTTGGTTTAACTTCTGATTATCTTAACAAAGGTAATTTGCAGATTAAATACAACTTCGGCGAAGCTCCTGATATGTTAGTTACTTCTTTTGTTCAGTACAGAAAACTATTGAACCAATTAGAAGATCAGAAACGTTACATGATTGTTGAGTCTCGTAATTCAGGGCCTAAAGGTAAGTTCTCTTTCCAAGCTCTTGAGTTCATGAGTGATACTGGCCCAATCCCAGTAGTGGCAGAAAGATTTGTAGAAGATGATACTTTCTACTTCTTAAATTCTGACTTTATTGAGATGCACGCTAGACCCAATGCTGGTTGGCAGGAAACTCCAGATGCTACAGGTGGCTCTATCTTCCAAAGATCACAAACAAGTGATGCTTGGCAAGCTAGATACTGTACGTATCCAGAGTTTGGTATTGTTCCAACTGCTCATGGAATTATCACTGGGTTGACAACAACTTAGTAACAATGGGGATTCTTTGGAGTCCCCTGTTTAATTTTTATAGGAGAATGAAATGTCATTAGATAGATTACAAAGTAAACCTGGTACTTTTACCATTACACCAAAACCAACACCTACCAATAATTATCCTGGTGGTGTTGCAATCGGTGGGCAAGCAGGTTTTGTTGAGGGAGCTGCTGCAAATATGGGCGGTGCATTATTTCAAACGCCAACTGTTACAAGCGGAGCTTCAACTTCAATTGCAGATAGTGGAACTATTTCTCACAATGGTTGCGGAGTTGCAATTGTTGCTGCTTCTTCTGCTGCAAACAAGACTGGTGTTATTGTTCAAGCTGGTACTAAGCATGGTCAAAAATTGACTATTATTAATACTACTGCTGCAAATACTTTAACAATGGCTGCTGCTGGGACATCAAACGTGGCTAACGGTACAGGATGCATAATCTCTGCACTGGCTGCTGTTTCGCTAACTTGGAACGCTCTTGATTCAAGATGGTATCAAGTTAGAGCTGCTTAATAACTAGGGGAGGTAAAATCTCCCTTTTATTTTATTTATCTTCTAGGGAGAAGAAATGTTAAGATCATTAGAATCTGTTCATAGAGAAACCATTCTCTTACCATATTCATTAAGTTGTACTGCGTCTGGAGTAGCTTTCAATTATGGAAAATCTTTATTTTCAACAGCCGTCAGAAACTCTGCTGCTAATTATACTTTAACTTTGAAATCGCCTTTAAATAGAAGGTTTATAAATGTTTCAAGTTTAGTATTAAATCCTGGCAATGGTGGCTACGCACTAGGAGGCAATGCAAGTGGTGCTTCTCTTAATACTTTAAATATTGTTACCAAAGGAAATGGTGGAGCAGATTTAGAGCCAGCTGGTATTGATGGCATATTGCTAGGTTACAGAACGGCAGAAGCGGATAAGTATTCTGGAAAGTTATTTGAAGTTCATGCCCCGATGCTTGCACCAAGATTCTTGTTTGGGCAAATTTCTTCTGCTGGGGCAAGTACAATTGGTAGTGGAGATTTTATCTCTTCTAAAACTGCAACTGGAACGTATTCTATTAGTTTTAGAAAGGAATTTGGTCAAACTCCAGTAATCGTTGTAATGGGCTATGACGATGCTACTGCAACAACTGTCAGCGTTAAAACTAAAACCGCTTCCACTTGTGAGATTGAAGTCTATGACCAAAATGCAAACGCACTAGTTGATGGAGCTTTCTCTATTTTCGTATTAGGAAGTCAGGCTGTTGGAGAGTGTGGGCATGAGTCATTTAGAACTGTCTTAACAACCCAAAGAAATTGTAGAATCGCTGGACTTTGTGGGCTTTCTTTAAACTCTGCAACCTTTACTGTTGGTGGCCCAACTACTGGAAAGGATTTTACATCACAATCAACTGCTTCTGCTAACGCTACATTTAATATCACTGATACTTTTGCTAGGTCTAGTGTTGTTGTAGCCAATGGAGATAGCACTATTTTGCGGTTTCTAAGAAGAGGCAATGGTATTTCTAGTGCTTCTCAAATTAGTCTTAAATCTGCTGATTTTGGAGGTCTAGCTTTTGATAGTGGCTTTGATGCTATCGTGGTGGGATCTGATGATTCAACTGAATATTTTTCTGCTAGTTAATTTATGAAAAAGTTATTTATAATTTTATTTAGTCTCTCTCTCTTTGTCTCTGATGTTTATGCACAAAGAGTGCCGACATCTCCGCATAACGAAGTTGGAGAAGCTGCCTTAAATATTTCTGCTCCTCTTTTTGCTAGGCAAGATATATCAGATACAGCAGAAACGGCATCTACTGCTTCTACTATTATTGCCACTGCTCACTCTGTAAAAGTTGGGGATTGGATTTGGTTTTATGCTGGAAATCTAAATAGACAATCTAGAAGGGTTGCTAGCATTACGACAAATTCATTTACTGTTAGTTCTCCGTTTAGCCAAGCTCCAGCAAATGGTGATGCTTTCTACGTGTATACAGATGGATTTGTAAGGGTATCTAGCACTGGTGTTGCTAACGTGGCAGATGGCACAGTTGCTAACACCTTAAGCAGCATTGATAATGCAATGAGGCTAGATGTTGCAACCGTCTATTATCCAACTAACGCTACTTCTGTTGCTTATGAAGCATCAAGGGTTATAAAAGCTTCTGCTGGCACTCTCTTTTCTTTAACAGGATACAATTCTTTAGCTTCTGCACAATGGATACAGATTCATAATACAACTAGTGTTCCAGCAGATACGGCTGTTCCTTCTGTGATTATATACGTGCCAGCATCTAGTTCATTTGAGTATTATCCACCAAAGGGAAGAACTTTTTCTACTGGAATTACTGTTTGCAATAGTACAACTGGCCCAACCAAAACGATTGGAGCTGCAAATGTTTGGTTTGATGCACAATATAAGTAAGGAGTAATTATGGGAGATTTTGATTGGTTAGGCCCTGCAATAGAAGCTGGCTCATCTCTTTTGGGTGGTGTCTTTAATAGAAAAGCACAAGATGATGCTCAAGATAAGCAGATTCAGGCAGAGAGAGAAAAAAGCTTACAGGAAATAGAACTAGAAAGATTAAAATATGAGTTTGGTCTAAAGGGTGCTTCTAAAGGCGGTGGAGGTAGAGGTGGTGGCTCTGGTGGTGCTGGAGTTGACCCTCGCAAACTACAGATAGAAGGAATACAAAATTTAATGGGAACTAATGATAATAACCAAGAAAGATTGTCTAGTGCTTTAACTAATCTTGCGACTCTAATGCAACGTGGATATTTGGGAGGTGCTTAATGGCAAAGAAGGAAAAAGATAGCCAAAGCTCAAGCTCTCCAAATGTAGGGACGCTTGCTTCTTTGCTAGGAAGTGGTGGTACAAGCTATGTTTTACCAACTCTTGGACTAGCCGCAGGTGCGGCAGGGATACACAATCTAAACAAGAGTAACAGAGGTGGTACGGGAAAGGGGGTATTGCAAGGAGCTGCAAGCGGAGCGGCTGCTGGGGCTAGTATAGGCTCGCTCGTTCCAGTAGTAGGAACGGTAATAGGCGGAGCGGCAGGCGGTGTCTTGGGGGGGGCGTATGGAGCAATATCGCAGCATAGTAGGACGGAAAAAGAAGATAAAAGAAGAGACAATCTAGCTAAACAAGGAATTAATTTATATAACGGTGATAAGGGTTGGGAAGAGAAGTATAATGCTGTAATTAATCCTAACTTTGCAAAAGATTTTGTAGGAGCTGATGATAAAGGTAATTGGGTAAATAATAAGTTTGCTTCTACTAGGGATGAGTCAGCACTAACAGGAAAAGATATTGATAAATATGCTGCATGGTCAGAGATGTTTGGTGATAAGTGGAATAAAGCATCTGATGATATAAGATATAAGATTGGAGACGAAGCGGTTAAAAGAGGATTGCTAAGAGAGCATCATGGAACTTTAGATGTTAATTCAAACGATGAGTTTAATAGTTTTGCATCATCACTGCTTGATACGCCAAAGGCAAAGTCAACGCAAACTGGGCAAAGAAGAGAAACTAGAGGTATATCACCGAGAAAAGAAGATCCAAAAGAAAGGAGGGTCGTTTCAAGGAAGCCTGCACCGCCAGTTAATCTTGATGCCATATTACCAAGAATATCACAGCCAGAGCCATTTGTTAACTATGACAACGAACCAACACAAGAGGAGACTACAAATAGAAACAGATATAAAGATGCAATTTTAGCACAATTAATGTCAAGGGTATAAACTATGAAATGTAAAAAATGCGGATATGAACATGAGGAAGAAGAGAAGAAAGGTGATGAGATTGCACCTGATAAACTTCTTAAAAGTGAATCCAACAATACGTCAGGACAAGGTGGCGAAGTAGAAGAAGAGCTTTTTAAGGACGACGAACCTAGTGAGGGTGACAATCTTGGAAAAGCTAAGAAAGCTACTTTGGCTGCAATAATTAAAAAGAAAATGAATGTTAAATAATGAGATACATACAAGATGTTATCACAGCAGCGAGAAGGCTCTCAAAGAATGAGGACTTCTCTGAAGATTCTTCTGGTAATGTGACTGGAGGAATTGGCAATGCTGAAATATTACAATATATAAACGATGGACAAGATTTACTACAGTCTAAAATTTCTAATGCTCATAGCAGCGTGTCTCCTTTTGCTTCCAGTCAGGAAATCGCCACCGTTGCCGATCAAAGAGCATATTCAGTTAGTGATAGAGTATTTTTCAACAAGGAACTTATTACTATCAGGTATAGCCATAGTGGGAACCTGTCTGATTATGGCAAGCCACTAGATAAGCTTCACCCAATGAACGATAATAGTGACACTGCTGAATATCCTTATGGATATTATAGACAGAGTGGAAACTTTTATCCTATTCCAATTGTCAATCGTAGTGGTGCTAAATTTGAAGTTAAATACGAAAGAAGCTTAGATGATTTAGCTTTAAGAGTTGGAACTGTTACAGCAAGAACTCTATCATCGACTCAACTTACAGCCTTAACTATTAATACTGCATCCGATGATGCAAACGCAATAAACAATGCTTCCGATAAGTATCTTTGTATCTGCGATAAGGATGGCGTAGTGAAGATGAGGAACATAGCTTTTACTTCTTATGATTCTGGCACTGGGGTGTTTACTCTAGATCCTTTTACGTTTGCTACTGGAGAAACGGTTACTGTTGGTGATTATCTTACGATAGGTAAATATACGACAACTCATTCTGATTTGCCTGATGAATGTGAAAACTATCTTATCTATTATGCTGCTGCAATGATATTAGGGCCTAAAGATGTTACTGGAGCTTATTCAAAGTTATTAATGATGTTGGATTCTCAAGAAGATGCAATTGTTAGGATTTACAAACAACAATCACAGGAGATGGACAGAATCCCACAACAAGATTTTTGGAGCTACTAATGAGTAGAAGTTTCGTTAAGAATTTTGAAGAGTTTGAAGGGTTAGATCTAACCTCATCAGATTTATCATCTAATGATAATTTTGCAAACAGATTTGAAAACTGGGATTTTCGAGGGTTAAAATCTATCGTTGGTAGACGTGGAGAAAAGAGAAACTTGTATCATTCTTATGGAGGTAGTGTTACCTTCGATCCTGTTCCTCATGGTCTTGTTGTGTATAGGTATCTAGCTCAAAACGAAACAACAGTTAGAGTTGGAGAGCAACTAATTATTCCTTATTCAACAAAAACAATTCTTTTTCAAACTTCTGGAAGTATTACTTTAACCTATGTGGGAGCTTCTGCTCCAGCTGATATTTCGCTTCTACTAGATACTGGGACAGCTACCTATAAAGTCTACTTAAGGGAAAACGGCACGATCACAACGACAATTGATATTGGCAACGGTGTTAGCACTTCTTCCACTACTTTAGCTAGCCTTGTTTCAACTATTAATGCACTTGCAAATTGGAATTGTACATTCACTTCTCCAACTGCGGGAGCGTTCCCAACGGTGGGAGCAGGAACTACTAGTCCTTATGCTGTTGAAGCACTGGACTTAATGGATAGCTTGCCTGTCTCTGGTGGTGGTGGAACTGCTATTGCGTTTGAGTACATGGGAGTTAAGAACGCACTTCAAGATAAACTTACTTCTGGATCTACATATAAAAATTACACTTACATTAATGGATATGGACAAGTTGTTAGCACTTTAAATAAGAATAATGTTCTATATATAGCAAGTGGTAGGAGGTTAATGAAGTGGGATGGAATGAACTTTTATGATGCAGGACTACCAAAGCCTGCCGTTAATGCAATCGCAAATACAGCAGGAGCAGGTCTTTCGGCAGGAACATACAAATATAGAATTAGATTTCATTTTAGAGACTTTCAGCAAAATGATATTTATGGGGATTACGTAGAAACTTCTGTTGTAGTTGCTGGAGGAGGAAGTAGTCAAGTTACGATCACAATAGATCCTAGTGCTATTGTTAATGCTGGATTTAATACTAAGTTTGCAAGGGTTAATGGTGCTCAAGCAGGGGTGACTACGATTACAGTTGACGCAGGGCATACTTTTGAAATAGGAGATCCTATATATTTTTCTGATAGTGCTACGCTAACTTACTTAGAAAGGTACGTAACGGCGACTACCGCTACTACTATTACAATCACAGGAGCGGTAGTAACGGTAGGTGACAACACTCCAATGTCGTGTAACTTAAGGTTTCAACTAGGAAGAACGACAGCTAACGGAGTTGATGTTTATGAATTGTCATATTCTCCAACCTTAATTGAGCCAACTTATGAGCCTACTAATTTTACTTTCGTAGACGGTACTAGTGATGCTATTTTAACGTCTAATGCTCTAATGAACTTTCCTTCATCTGGAATACCAATTCAAGAACCTTCTTTCTGTTCAACTCTTTGCGAGCATCAAGGTAAAATCTTTGCAGTTGCAGGAGTGAGTCCGTATGAAGGGGTGTATCCATCTACTGATGTTTATTATGAATTTGATCCTGACTTTCCAGAAGCTTTTTCAGATTTGGCAACAGTAAGGATTCCTTCGACTACAAGATCTGCTATTACGTGTTTACATTCTAGTAGTGAAAATATGTTGGCTGTTTTTAAGGAGACTTCTTATTTTAATGTTATAGGAGAGATAGATACCGATGGGAACTATCAAGTTGTAACAGTATCAGATGGTGATATTGGTTGTCCTTCCCCTCATAGTATTCAAAAGATTAATGCCTTAAACGGTAGTTTGTTTTGTTCTAATCGTGGATTTGCTTTGTTGGTTAACGGAATTATTGACGAGACAATAGGAGAGAGGACTAGAGCAGCGTTTGATAATATTAATTATCCAAGAGGTACTGGATCTCTTTCTGATAGCATAGCAATCTCTCCAATAAACCGAACTAAGATTGTGCCATTTAAAGCCGTGTCCGTTAATCACAATATTGATGGTAAATATATTTGTTGCATACCAGCTTTTCAGGGGACTTGGGGTGGTGAGCTTGTTTCTTGTGCCGAGACCGCTGCTAATAAAATATTTGTTTATGATTATCGATATAGAAAGTGGGGAGAATATACCTACACGGAGGGAGTCCCTTCTTCTGGAATGGTTATGTATAAAGATTTATTAATGACGCTAAACTGTGTTGCTGTCTACACTTATGATTCTGGGATTAATGATAAAACTTATCTATATAAGGAAAATAGAGCTGCTTGTAGCAATCTTCAAGCATTGGGTCTTCCTGTCGATGCACGTCAATATGATTATGCCAATGGAGTATACCCAATCACTAATGTTTATGAGACTTCTGCAATCTCACTAGGAGAGCCGTCTGTATTAAAGCAATTTATATCTTGTAAGGTTTATCAGTTAGCTACTGCCATTAGAGACTTTACTCTTTCTTTAACTACATACAGAAACTTTAATAAGACCACAGCTCATTCTACTGCTAGCTTCTCGTTTCCTACAACTGTAGTTGAGGCTACTAAGGAAATTAAAAAAGCAATGTCCAGAACTATGAATTTTAGATTTACAGCAAATACCATTCACCAAGTCCCTATGATGTCTGGATTTGAAATAGAAGTTGAGTCTGATGCTAAAAAGGAGAGCTTAGAACATAAATGAGTAATTTGAATTGGGCATTTGATGTTGTACCTAATATTAAAACCACATTAATGAAGTGGGCGGTAGTTTTGCGTAGAATGGATAAAATTATAAAAGCTGTCATTGCATTTTGTTTTTCAGAGTGGAGAGACTGGACTCCTACTGAATTTTCAGCATCAGGAACAATGACGTTTACTAAGACAGCAGATATTGGAGGAAAGTATTTAAAGGTTGGCAATACAATTATTTATTCTTTTTTTATCACTGGGACAACTGGTGGAGTTGCCAGTAATGAGGTTTATATTAATTTACCGTTTTTGCCCAATGAGGGGTTTAGAGAGAGCAATGGCGTTGGAGTTGCGGTAATAAATGATGGTGCAATTTTAATGGGGTTTAGTAATTTAAGAAATACCAGAACTGATTTGGTAGTAAGAAAGTATGACGTGTCAAATTACGCATTGGCTGCTGGAGTAACTATTAGATGTGTTGGTATTTACGAATGTGCAGATTTACCTGAAAATAATATTGTGTAAGGAATTAATAAATTATGTCAGATAGAACTAAACCAAAAAGAGGAACAAGTAATGCAGCAGCACAAGCTCGTCGAAGGCTTGAAGCCGAAAATCGTGCTAAGAATAAAGCTACTACTAGTACGCCAGAAGCTCAAAATAGCCAAGCTATAGCCGATTTAGTGGGTAGACATGATGCAGGAGCTAGTGGGCTAGTTGACAGGTTTTTTGCTCCAAGATCTATGGGTAGAGTTGATGAATCTCGCTCTGGTGAAATTACTGGAATCCTAGATCAACTATCGGCGGTCAGAGATACTTATGGTATTCCAGGTAAAAACAGATCCGCAGAATTGTCTGCTAATTTATCTTCTTTAAAATCTCAAGCAGAAGGCTATACTTCGGAAGAGTATCAGGGATTAAGAGAGCAACAAAGACGTGGCACTGAATCAGCTTACAACACGCAAAATGCAGCTGCTAATAGATCTATAGTGAGAAATAGACTTACAGGCTCACAGGCTGCTTTAATGAAGGATAAGGCACAAAGAGATAGAGCCGAAGCACAGGGAAGAAACGAGCAGGATTTAATGATTCGTGGTGCTGATGAAAAGTATAGAAGAACTGGAGAGTATGGAAGTACCCTTAGAGGTGTTGAGGATACTGAATATAACAGAATGAGAGAGACTAGTTCAGATTATGCTGATAGATTAGGAGTTGCTCGAGATGATGAGTTGAAGAGAAGGTTGATTAATCTAGACCAAGTTAATGCAGAAAAAGCAGGACAAGCTGGAACTTATTTTGGAGCTATTAATCTTGGAGAAACTAGAGATACAAATAAAAGAAATGAGAAACTATCAAGGGATATTTACGGACTAACTAAGCCTAAAAAATCTAAAGGGAGGGGAGATGGTAGAGATAGATCGACAAATACTCAAACCAGTCAAACGACTCCTAGTGGTGGTTTTGATTTTAATACTTACTTCGATAGAGCTAAGGACATTGTTGGAGGTGGGCAATAGGATGGACGAGTTAAATAAATTAAAAGATGCTTGGGCAATTGATGATACTTATAATACCTATGATACAAGTAGTATAGATTCCATTGCTCCAAGTTTTAACACTCCAAAACCTTTATACGGAGGAAGTGAGGAATTAGGAGAGATTGCACCTAAGAATGAAGGGTTGCATAGTTTTGATATTGAGAACTCATTAGAGAAAATCAGAAGTTTACAAAGTGGGGAGTTGTCACCTTCTCAAGCTTGGGCAACTGGATTAATGGGATTAGTTCCTGGACTTTTAGGTTATGCAATTGACGGCAATCAAGGAGCTGCGGAAGGATTTAATATTGGTTCTAAGGTTGTTGGTGGGTACACTGATAATATTCAAAAGAATAATTTGCAACAGGCTCAAACTGAAAGAGAGTTAGTAAGAGACCAGATTAATGAAAATCAATGGAAGAGTAGAACTGATTATCAAGATAAACAACAAAGAGAGAGGGCTAAAGAATATATTGAGGCACAAAAAGGATTAAAGAGCTGGGAGCAGAGTCAAGGAGTTAGAAAGGACTATAATAAACCACAAGGAGAAAATCCTTATACCGAAGTGCAGAAGGGATTTTTAGATCTCAAGAAGCAAGAAGTCGAAAGAAGGGACAGGGAAGAGTTCTCTAAACAAAGGATACCTGGGACAGCAACAAACCGATCAATTCAACTATCTGCCCCAACTATTGCAAATCTTGAAAAGATGAAATCTGGATATGATGTATCAACTACCTTACTTGACGAGTTAAAGTTGAATTTACAGCAAAATCCTGATGCTTTTGATGTTTTTGGGAAAACTGCACAAGGGAAAGAAACCTTAGCTAATTTGTTAATTGAATCAGGGAGAATGGAAAATGGAGCTGGAGCTAATTTGACAGAAATAGAAGTAGAAGCAATAAAAGGACCACTTCCAAAACTAGCATCTGGTATGGGATTTATGAGTGCTATTAAAGGCACGATCTTTGAGCGTGATCCTTTAATGGTTGTTGAAGTTCTTAAAGATATTAAACAAAAAAGTCTAGCATCAAAATTTATGGCTTATGGCAGACCGATTTTAGGATTCAAGTATGACAAGAGTAAAGTTCTAGATCCTTCAAACAGGGCATTGCTTGATGATAATGGATACGCAATCCCAGAGCTAGTTCCAGAGAACGTCTCTCTTTCTCCTTATGAATCTAATTTTCAAGGAGAAATAAATCAGGAGCCTAATTCAATAATTAATGAGAAACTAACGGCAGAAACCGCTGCTAGAGAATTAGATGGAGTAAATGTCATAGACGAAACAGTAGACTCTTATGTTACTATTAGGGATAGCGTTACTGGAGAAAAGAAAAAAGTTAGAAAATCTGAATTGTCACAATATGGGATAAAGTAAAATTATGGGAAATTGGGAAATAGTATCTGACGACGAGGAGAATGTTAAAAACTGGGAAATCGATCCAGAAGAAACTCCTTCGCCAACACCAACTGTAATCTATATAAATGGAGCTGGGAATAGGACAGATCCTACTCCGACTCCAACAGCAACGCCTACTTTAGCAACTCCGCCAGAGTGGTTTGATAAAGCTAGAGAAGTGGAAAATCAAAATAGAATAGATCAAGACTGGGGAGGCGTTGTAAAAAATCTTGCAAGCAAAGCTAAAAAAGTAGGTTCTTTTGCGTATGATGTTGGGCTTGATACCTTAGAAGGAATTCTGCCTTCTGCTGCTGGACTTACTGCTGCTGCTCCTGTCGCTGCTTTTGTTCCTCCGCCTTTTGGATTGGCTGCTGGAGCTACTGTGGGATATGTAGTTGATTACCTAACAAGAGAAGCTCAAGATGCTTTTACTGAATCAATAGGAATAAAAAGAGAACCAAAATCTTTTTCACAGAAATTAATGGATCCGCTATTGGATGTTCCTTTTGCAAGAGGAGCTGCAAAACCTATAGTATCCAGCGTGGATGATGTTGCTAGTGCTTTAAGAACTACTGCAACTAATCCTGAAGCGAAATACTTAACTAGTAAATTAATTAAAAGTAATGACAACTTAATTGATTCAGGGATTGCACAAGGGGCTAGATGGGAGTTCGATCAAGCTGGTAATTTTGTAAAAAATAAAGGCATACCACCGCAAAATCTTAATGAGTATTATGACATTGCTCAAAACAATGTTGATAATTTAACCAAGCAAAGAGATCTAATTATCGATAAGTTAGATGATGCAAGCAGAAAAGCAGAGTATCAAGGAACTGTTAGTGTCGATGCTACCAAGTATCCTTCAATGTCGCCTAATAGCAATTCTACTGCAAGAACTTTGGATGATATTGAGATCAATCCAGAAAGAGCATCTGGAGGATTACCACCTCCTCAAGAAAAATTATACGGACAACAAATAGGATACAAGGGAAATAGCTTTGCTTTATCTTCAGAGGTAAAAGAGGAGTCCACTAGGGCTTTGGCAACCTTAGACGAAATGGCATTATCTTTGCCAGACACTCCAGAATTAGGGCAAGTTACGAAACTAATAAGAGAATCTTGGCTTGAGTTTGATGACATTGCTGCCAGACCAGAGCTTGGAAGGGAGCTTAGAAGAAGTATTACAGCTCTAAAAAAAACCGACGATGCTATAAGTTATTTAGGTGGCTACTTAGGAAGAAGGCTTCCTCCAAATGTTACACACTTAGTTGGATCTCTCAAAAAAAGAAGGGCTGCAATGCAAGATGCCATAGAGGGAAGGATTGAAGCTGTTATTCAACACTCCTCCGATCCAGAGATTTTAGGACTTAGTAAATCTGTATATAGAAATATGAACTCGGATATTTCTTCCCAGATAGCCTTAAGAGAAGGGCTTACGAACGTAATGGAACAGGGAAGGACTCTAGGCTCTAAGTATAAGATGTCTCCTGATTCTCAAATCAAGGGCATGGGAGGATTGCAGAATCTACCATTACTTGGAGGCAAATTAGGAGCGTTGAATTTTCTTACTGGTGGGCAGGCTCAAAGAGCAGCAGCAAGAAGGAAGTTAGTTGATAGTTGGGAATCTGATACAGTTGCAGATCTATCAAGAGTTCTCACAAGACCAACTACTTTCTCTAGATCTGTTGATGCTATAAAAAGCAATATAGGAGTTTTTACTTCAAATTTCAAAAATGAGATTAAGAATCAATTAGTCCTTAAGGGAGTTCAAAACGCCATAGCAGAATCAGTAGCAGAAACTCAAGCACTAGACTTTGCAGAGCTAGTTCAAGACCCTATGGCTGGAGAACAAGCTTTGCAAGTTGCTATTCAAGCAACACCACAATTATTTGAACCTTCCCCAGAGGGATATAGATCTTTTATTAACGGTAAACTCTTAGACCCAATGGAACAAAGTGTTCATATTAATAAAGCATTAGACCTTGATTTGTCACCGAGAGAGCAAGCTGATGTTATTGGTGGAATGTTATCTAAGAAGAAGTATTCTCCTATTAACACAAGTCAATCTAATCCAGTTTCCATGAACCAACCAATGCAACAACAGAATCCGTTGTCTTTATTTAACTCATCATTTGGAAGTGAAGATGCTGTAGAAGTCCCTTATTCTGGCACTGAACAAACTGGTGACATGCTAAGAAGATTAAGTGAGGCATTAAGCTTTAAGGAAGAGTACGATCCTATGACTGCTCAGTAATATATTTAGGTAAAGGACACTCAAATTCAGAATCTTTAACATCTTGTACCGTTCCGCCTTCCTCTTTTGTTCTTTCAACTCCACAATTGACACAAGGATTTTCAGTCTTTGTCATCTGTTGCCTCCTGTAATTTTATTGTTTCCAAATACTGCTCCAAATGTGCTGACATGCTTAAACCGTCAAACTCTGCATTAGATTCGCAAGCTGACCAGCCAGCAATAAAATGTTTTTCTGCAATGGATTCTGATTCTGCCATCTTCTCAAAAGTCTCTTTATCAACTATCACGACTTCTTTTACTTGCCAGCCTTGTGATTTAAGCTGTTCTATCGTGTTAGTGGAATAATACCAACGCAGATTTGCCCATATCCGATCTTCGG
>ERZ650311.196-NODE-196-length-41587-cov-10.524367_pt1 | contig 41587 bp, 54 predicted proteins | sample MGYA00376247_ERZ650311 | MGnify/ENA primary metagenome ERZ650311 (study PRJEB26733, sample SAMN07839324) | wastewater metagenome | biome: small river; feature: stream; material: water | place: USA: North Carolina | collected 2016-07-28 ...
TAGAGCCTGTCGTTGTGCCTGATACTTCTGTTCAAGTGTTGCAAGACCTAGACCAGCATTAGCATCTGTATTAAGAGCACCAATCTTAGCCAAGAAGTTAATCAAATTCTCACGAGCAAGACCTCGATTAAGTTCTGTCTCAGCATCAGATGCATCAAATTCTGCCTTAGCCTTATCAATAGCAAACTGTGCTTTTTCTCGTTCTGAGTTCTCACGATTCATTTCATTACGTGTAAGAAGGTCAATCATTGCTTGTGATTCAGCTTTTTGTTGCTGTAGAAGACCATCTGTGGTAGGGTCACCAATCAATAGTTTCTTTTGTTCAGCTGTCCAATTAACAGTATCTTGAATCTGTTGATTCATAGCATCCTTAATTTGTTTAAGGGCTGCTGGACCACCAGCCAAGTATTCAGCTGTTGTTTGGGCACTCTTGATACCACTTGTTGCTGGAACAGCCTTAGTCATAATATCACTAAGAAGTTTCTCTGGTGTTGTATTTGTTTTAGCAGCAGCCTCATTAATAGAAGATGCAAATGCGGAGTTATTCTGATATTCATTTTGAACACTCTGTGGATTATCAAATTGTTTTGCAATCTCATTTTTGAATGATTCCTGAATAGTAATCATATCATTTGGTTTATTGTACTTATTCCATGGGTCGTTAGTAACAGTACCAACACGTGAAGCAAGAACATTAAGAGCATTATTAGTATTTGTAGAGATACTAGGATTAAATGAAACGGTAGGAGATACGGCACCAGTAGTAAGGCCACCAGAAGACATTGCTTGTGTCTGATTAAGTGTTTGTGCACCAGAATCAACAGCAGGAGCATTAATAGGTGTACCAAACTCATCAACAAGACCAGTATTAGCATCAGCAGCAACTGGTGCAGTAATACCACCACTCTTTGTAGCAGCGGCTGTGTCAAGAGGAGAGACGGCGGTTTTCATAACCTGCATTGGTTTTCCAGAAGAGTTTAAGAGACCTGTATCTGTTGTAGAAGCAGTAGAGCCAATAGCACGATAAGCAGCATCACCCTGTGCTGGTGTTAGATTTTCACCAACTGTTGCCTCAAGAGCATTTGCACCAAGATTTCCTTTTGGAATAGATGCAATCTTTTGACCAAGCATCTTTAGTCCACCCTTAAGGTTATTAAAGAAACCTCCATCAAAAGGATTTCCAAATGTTTTATCTTTATATTGAATTACTTTCGAGCTAGAAGAGCCAATAGAGTCTGGAGAAATATTCTTACTAGATGTTGTTGTTGCTGTACTAGCATTAGCAACCTTAGTAGATGCTTGTTTTGTTGGTGTCGCATATGTAGTAGAGGTAGATTTTCCACCAGTTGAGGCTGGTCTTATTACAGGAGTTGCTGGCTTAACAACATTAGCAGACTTAGCTGGAGTAGAACCCTTAGCTCCACCAGAAGAAAACTGTGCCTGGGCAGCAAGTGTCTTTGGTCCAGCAATACCATCAACCTTAAGATTAGCACCAAGTGCATTAAGAGCTATTTGTTGTGCCTTAACAGCAGCAACTGATGTAGTTGTTGATGCCTTAGAAGATGATGAAGATGATTTTGATGATGAAGCTGTTGCCATATAATTAATTTAAGATTTTCCAGTCTGCACTACTTGATGTGCCTGTTGATATATATACTTTTGATAATACTGTGTCAATATAGACGTTCCCAACCTTTGCTGGCGTACTTGCTGGAGCAACTATGCCAGAAGATATAGATGGAACCTCTTCCCAATGTTCCGCCGTAATGTTCATACGAACTGATTCACCAATAGCATGAGTTTGAGCAGAAGTACCACCTACACCACGTGCAGATACAGTTACAAATGGACCAAATCCATTTGTTCCAGTAGCTGTGTATGTTACAATTTCTCGTAGTGTAGAGTTATTAGGAGATATAACTAAGTAACCAGAAGACACAGTAGGTGCTATTGATACGTTAAAATCTCCTGTACTTGCTGTCCAGGCTCTTGTTATTGTTGCTTTGTAAAAATTCTGTAATGATGGCATATTAAAAATAGGTTATTACAATTACTTCACCGCGTGCTCCAGCACCACCAGTAGAAGCAACACCAGCACCCCCTCCACCCCCTCCACCAGGAGCTGTTCCAGCATTACCATTATTAGTACCAGTTACACCAGCACCACCATTTCCACCTCGTATAGAAACACCACCCGAGCCACCACCAGTTCCTCCTCCACCTCCACCACCTCCTCCTCCGTAGTAAGAAGAACCACCAGCACCTCCGTTTCCAGGTGCACCACCGTTGTTTGCAGAACTTCCACCACCTCCGCCACCATATACTGTTAGTCCACCAACACTACCGTTGTTTCCAGAACCTCCACCTCCACCTCCACCAAATGTAGATTTTACACCAGCAGTAGAAGCACCACCACCATTTCCACCGTCTATTGAGCCACCATTTCCACCAGTTGGGTTTGAGCCCTGTGAACCAGCACTAGTTACACCAGCACCTCCTCCACCCATTCCGCCTGAAGCACTAGCTGTTCCGCTTGCACCACCATAAGCTACAACTTTTGTTGAACCAAATGTTGAATCTTCACCATTTGTAGCAGCAGCACCAACACCAACAACTATAGTTTCTGTAGAAGATAAGTCAGAAGCTTTAAAAATATTTTCAGAGTATGAGCCACCTCCTCCACCTCCTCCACCAGAACCACTACCACCAGCAGTTCCTCCACCACCAGCACCCCAAGCCTTAACTAAAACAACCTTTGCACCAGATGGTTTTGTCCATGTACCATCAGCGGTAAATGTTTGTATATCAATTACTGGTGGTAGTAAATCTGTTGTAGCTTTTGTTGCAAAAGGATTAGAAGAAGAAGGTGTTCCAAGTGTACCAACCATTGCATCATTTTCAGATTGTGTTGGAACACGACCATCATTATCTCCAACAGCAATAGGGTCAGAAGCTAACGCTGGTGCTACAGATAGTTTTGTGTTTCCATATACAACATCAGATGCCTTAACATTACCAGCTGTAATAGAGATATTAGCCAAATCATTAGCAATATCAGCAATATCAGCAGTCATTACATCAAGAGAATCTTGTGTATCGTCTTTAAACTGTTCCCAGTGTTCAGCTGTGATGTTCATGCGAATAGGCTCACCTTGTCCATGAACCTGTTCTGTTGTTCCACCTACTCCACGAACTGAAATAGTAACAAAGTCACCATTACCATCAGTACCAGTAGCTGTATATTGAACAATTTCGCGAAGTGTTGCATTATTTGGTGATAGTACTAACCAACCAGCCGTAGGTGTTGGTTTTGTAGTTACATAAAAGTTACCAGTTCCAACTGACCAATCTATAGATACTGTTGATTTGTAGAAATTTTGTAGAGTCGTTGGCATTATTGTTTTATTATAACACTTTTAATAAGGTATGTCAATTATCGTATTGACACAATACCACCAGGAGAGAAGGTATTCTTTTCTTGTTTGAATCCTGTAATAGCAAACTGGGCAATAGTAAATGTCTCTTCTAAACCACTATTAGATAGTGCAATAGTAAGTGACTGAGCCTTAGAAAGTAGAGAAATTCGACGCTTAATAAACGGAGAAGAGATAACTTCTTGACCGTATGAGTCAGCAACCAAAGATTCTCCAAAATCTGTCTCACCAAGAGAGCCAAGTTCATCTTCAAGACCCTGTCCAATAAAGAATGTCTTAGCTTTAGATGTACGAATATCGCTCTTATCCTGATAAACAGTAATAGCAATCTTTCCTTCTAGGTTTTTAAACATAAGGTCAATGTAGCGATAGATGTTAAATAGGTTAAAGTCTTTATCCTCTACCTTTTTAAATGTAACAGTGGCAGTAATAGCTGTACCATTATCACTAAGCTCATCCTCATCCCATTTAAGGACTGCGTATGGAGTAGTATTCTTAACAGAATACATAACACCATCAATATCATATAGCTCTGTACTTTGTGCCTTGTGTCGGCTAGTATATTTAGTCCAGTTATTCTTATATAGAGTGTGGCAAACAAACAATGTATTGTTTACAGTTGGTGTAATTGAATCAAGGGAGACAGCAAGATAAAATCTTCGTTTGTTGTAATAACAAAATAGTTCAGGATAGTTTTCTGGAGGAACATTAAGTAATGTTTCTTTTATTTGTTCAGATAGAACAGATGAATTGATTCCAAGAACACCTGTTTGTTGGTCCTTAAACCCAAAGGCTCGAACCTCTGTACCAGTAAAGAACCAAATGTCATTTTCTACCCAGATAAGGGCATTTCTAGAGATTGCTCCGTACTGTCCAGACTGAAGTTCTTGTTTATTATAGTAGATACCAAGTGTATCTTGTACACGTGTAACCTTCCAAATAGATTTCTCTTTAAATACAAGAAGAAATCCATAGTAATTTTTAAGACCAGTAACAGCATCAACCCCAACAGGTTTGAATACGTTTGTAGATGAGAATGCTGTTAGTGATAGATTCTTAGATTGTATTGTATGTGTTCCAGATTGACTACCTGATGTATTAACAGCAACGCCACCCTGTGTTTCAGAAATCTGAAATGCTCCAGTAGTATATCCAGTAGACATAACATAGTATGTAGTTCCAGCAACGATTCCTGTTGGTAGAGCACCTGTAGTTGAAAATGAAATAGCAGCATTAGGTAATAGTCCATGTGATGCCATAGTTACAACCGCTGGTGTAGCAATTGTAATTGTTACTGTACCAGAGATAAATAGACCTGTACCAGCCTCTGAATAGTAAACTGATAGTGGTTGACCCTTAGGTTTCAGTGTATGTGTTCCAGACTGTGAACCAGTAGATATAATTGCTGTTCCACCTGGTGTATCTGAGAATTTAAATGTGTCAGCTGTAAGGCTATCTGTAAGCACATAGTATGGCTTATTAGCAGAAACACCTGTAGGTAGTGCTCCCGTTGTAGTAAATATAATTTGAGAACCAGACAATAGTCCATGTGCTGTCTTTGTAACAACAGCAGGAGAAGCAATAGTCATAGTAAATGTACCAGCGGTAGCATCGCCTGTTTGAACACCCGATACATATAGTCGGTCTTCAAATACCTCAAGAATATTACCTCTTGGTGCAGATATATAGTCAATAAATGTAGTTCCATCCCATGTAAATAGAGATTCTACAGCATTACACCCATAAAGAATGTCATCATAAACAATCCATCCAAACTTAGCACCCAGTGTATATTGCTTAGTTATTGTATGAACACCTGATTGAGAACCAGTTGTGTTAATAGCAGAACCTCCACGTGTCGCAGAGAACTGAAATGTATCAGCAGTAATTCCTGTAGCTATTACATAGTAAGTAGTACCAGCTGTTACACCAGTAGGTAGTGCTCCAGTGGTTGAGAATTTAATCATATCTGTAGCCTTAAGACCATGTGCTGTTTTTGTAACAACACCCGGAGATGCAATTGTCATTGTAGCAGTTCCTACAGTAATATCATCCCATACAAGAGTAGAACTATTGTATTTTTGTAGAACTGTTCCTTTACATCTTATAAAATAAGAAGAACCATCTTTCTTTTCATAGTTAAAGATAGAGTGAATTGGGTCGGTTTCAGTAGCACCAGAAAGCAAGAAACCAGTATCCTTTGCAAGATACCCAGTTTCGATAAAGTTCATGTTTATTGGTACGCTTCGTCCTCGACTGTCATCAACATCAACCGCATCAGACATGTTATCTTGAACAATAGAAAACTTTGTCTTTTTTAGTGGCATTAGATTAGTCTCGTATAAGTGAATAATTGACCGCCGCGTTGATTTCCTTCTTCGTAATTACTTTGTGTAGCCATTTTCTTCTGGACATCGGCTTCATACTTACCAGCGTAGTATGCAGATAGCGATTCGTCTTGTAGGTCTTCAAATGCTCGCATTAGAATTCCATAAACAATACACTCATGGAAGTATTCATTAATTGTTGGTGTAGAACCAGCTGTTAGGTCAGCGACACTTGGGTAGTATTTGATAAGCAATGATGCAGTATCTGTAGGATAACACTTAAATGCACCAGCCTCAATAGTAATCATTCTGTCAAGAGTCTTATTATCAAAATCTTCAATAGATACCTCTTCAAATACATTTCCAGCAGAGTCCTGAGCAGAACCATAGAGTGTTCCAAATTGTGCAGGTAGTGAACCAGCACCCGATGTAAATGGTACAGTTGCAGATAAAATCTTATCATTAGTAAAGAGTCTTTTTGATAGGTCTTGATGAGAAAGATTAGTATAGATGAGAATTGTCTCATCTGAAATAACTTCAGTTGTTGCTTCTAGAAGTTTTGCTCGTGCTAATGAAATGATTTGGGCTACTGTTAATGACATTGTATTTTAAATTAGGTTTTTTATAATCCTAACCCTATCCCCAGAAGGGATAGAATAGAACTACAAAAGCGGTTAAGCTAGTGTTCCTCGGAGAACTGCACCATGAGCACGATTTCCAGCGAAAATCTTCTTACCCCATACCAACAGACCTTTACAAGTCGTGATAAATGAGTCTTCTGACATTTCTGAAGGAATAACAGATGTCTTCATGATTTGGATTGCAAGTGAACAATAAGTCTTGTTTCCTGCAACAAAGAAGTAACCAGTTGTGTTATCACCTTTGATATTCTCAGTAGTGAAAACTTTGAAACCAGCAATCTTTCCAATAAGTCCTTTCTCAACAACGTCAGTGTAAGCTGACTGAACTGCTGGGATAAACTCTGGAGCCTGAAGAAGGAGTCCTTCAAATTGAGAGTTTACAACAAGGAAGCGGTCATTCTTAGGAGAAAGACTCTTTCCAAGAGCTGTTCGGAGAGCAACAATGTATTGGTATACATTTGACTTAGTAAGAGAAAGAGCAGTAGCTGCCTTAATAGTGTAAGCACTATCAGCAATAACACCACCAGTATAAGCTACCCCATCTAGGTCCTTAATAGTGATAGATGTGTTTGAAGAACGTGCAGTAACTAGGTAAGAAGTACCAGTTGAAGCAACGAAGATTCCACCAACCATAGCAGCTGTCCATGTTGTACCTGTACCAGTAACAACACCAGTAGTAGCAGCAACAGCAGCAGTACCAGTAGAGTAGTCAGTACCAACCATGTTAGCACCGTTTACACCTTCTGCCATGTACTTAAGAACATCAATGTTGATAAGGTCTTCCATATCATTCTTTGTGTTCTTTGCGTATTCAGCGATAGCTGCAACGTCATTCTGAATCTTATCAACATCATCAACTCCAAAAGAGAAGTAGTAAAGTTTGTCGATGATAAGGTCTTCATAAGTAGGTGTCAATTCTTGCTTAACAAGCTGCATACCCTTAGTGTAGGCAGAAAGAGCGATTTTACCAGCTGTACGTACTCGTACACGGTCACCAGCATCTTTGATTTGACCTTCGTAGTTAGTGTTTGTAATGTTCGGTAGGACATTATCATTATAGAGCAATTCTATAAGTTTCAATGAGTACTTCACTGGAGTGAAAGCAGCCATTACCGGAGTAATAATTTGAGTCATTTAATTTAATAATTAGTTAATATTTTGTAATGACACAAACAATGTAGTACTAAATTTTTCCAGAATCTAGGTCAGCTTGATATTCTTTAGAATGTTGGGCGAACATAGCAGGATTTTCCTGTGCCATTCGATTCCAATCTTCTAGAGAACGTTTTGACTGTGAGTCTTTTTTACCCGCAGTTGTACGTTCTGTATCAACCCTTCCATTTCGTTCTGCTGTTTCTTTAGCCCCTATATCCTTAGCTTTATCAAAGAGATGAATCTTAGCAATATCCAAAAGGATAGCTTCGATATTTTCAGGAACATTGTTAACATTAAAGTACTTGTTCTTGAATTCTTCTTTTGTTTCAGCCAATTCAGGGAATTGAGAGACTGTACGATTAAATGCAGAGTCCCACACCTGTTCATTGTACTGCTTTCGAGCGAATGCAATTGCTGGGTCTTTGTAGACCTCAGTAAGAGTTCCTCTCTTAACAGCCTCTGTATAGGCAATAAGATTATTCTTTGCATCTTCATCTAGGTCTTCAAAGCCTGGATATAGATTGTCTGTGGTTTGTGACGCACCTTGCGACACGTTGTCTTTTAGAGCTTGCTGCTCTTTTAGGAGTTTGTTTTCCTCAAAGAGTCGTTGGGCTTCTCTAGCTGATTCGCTAAACTTTGTTTTATAATCAATAGCAGACTCGACATTTTCTGCTGACGTGTTTGTAGAGTTTACATTCTCCTGCGTTGCTTGGTTGTCTGTTTGAGAGTTAGCGTTAGCGTTCTCATCTGTGACAACTACAGTGTTTGCATCATTTTCCATAATTTGATAGCCGTCCTATTAAAGGGTTTGGCACATTAGGTTATTAACTAGCTTTTGGGCGGTACTATAACCGTAGTGTTAACAAGCTTTAGCTTTTGAGATAACACCTTTTTTGTTCATTTTGAACTTAGTTTTGTGTGTTTTTGAAGATTCTTTCTTATCCATCTTCATATCACCATTCTTCATTTCATGAGCCATTGACTCGTCCATTTTATTTTTCATATGTTTAATCTAAAAGTTGTTGTATTGCTTTTTCAGCAAATTGTTTTTCTACCTTAGGTCCATTAAGAAAGTTTATTACTTTTTTAATGAATCTAACTTCTACCTTTCTGAAGATTTCATCTTCTTTAGATAGATTTACCTCTGTTAATCGTGAGATAGCCATATTTAGCTCATCTTGTAGAAAGTTTTCTACGTCTACATCAGTAAGCTTACGCCCCTGAAGAGATAGCTCCCATTCACGGTAAGTTTTCTTTTCATCTTCATTGAGTTCTGTATAAGAAGTCAATCCAAGTTTTTTAAGGAATTTTTCTAGCATGTTTACATTCCCATTTGGGGAGAATTAGTGTCTTTTAAACTATCTTGAGGATTATTAACCTTACTTGGTGCATTTTGCATTACGTTAAGTGGTGCCTCTGTATTTTCTGCTGACATGATTGATTCAATTTCTTCATCAGAGAACATGTCGAGAGTTTCAAGTTCCTTTTTCTTTGCAAGATTTACAGCAATTGGGTTATTCATGAATGAATTCTTAACATACTGTAGTTTCTTAAGGTCAAAGTCATCTGCTGCACTCTTTTCAGCTGCAATCTCCACAACAACTTCATAGCCATTAGGAGAAATCCATTCTGATGGTGAGATTTCTTTAGAGTAGTAGTTACCATCTCCACCCTTCTTGTATAGTTTCATTGTACCATTAGAGTTATTACACATAAGGTCATAGAAAATCTGTCCAAGTTCCTTCCAAGCTGTTCGGTAGTTCTTTGAAACAACCTGATTCATTCCACGAGAACCTTCAAGTTGTAGTTGAACCTGACCAAGGGTCTGTTCACCAGCTTCTTTTACCCCACGTTCTGTTGGTGTTTGTGCAACAGATGATTGGATAAGATTCTTAAGCCATGTAATCTGATTAGATACATCGTTAAGTGGTTGGATTTCAATTTGCTGTACAATCTCTTTTGGATTTCCAGGAACTCCATACATTCCGAATGGTTTAGGGTCGAAAGCACGAGGTTGAAATGTACCATTAAGAGTATTAAAGAAGTACATACCAAAGTTTCGATATGAACGGTTCTCAAGGTCTTGAGAGATGTACATGTTTGTAATCTTATTGAATGTACGAACATTATCTGCAATACCATCTGACCAGAAATCAACAGCATCTGTGTCTGAGGCCCATGTTACGATAGGTGTTCGGGTAATTCCGATAGCCTCTAATAGTGGCTTATCAAGAAGAACAACAGTATCTGTTGCAATTACTTGTAGGTGACGAACAAAAGATTTAGCTTCTTCATTCCAAACAAGTTTGTATGATTCATTAAGCTCAACAATAGTATCGGACGCCCCAAAATCATCAAAGTTAGATACTCCGAGATTAATTAGGCGTTCCTTACGCATCAAATAAGCATTTTCATCTTCGGCAGCCTTAAGAATACCATGCTTTGTATCTAGAAATTGCTTAAGTTGCATTTTTCCAGTGGCATCATATTTTTCATCTGCAAGAATTTCTTTTAATGAACGATAGATATGTGTATGCTTAATGTAATTAGCTGTTTCAATATCTAGTGGGTTAACACGTGGGTCAATTTCAATGTCATATGGGTCAATAATATCAATAAAGATTTCTCCTTTTGACATACCAATCTTTTTAAATCCACGACCTTGTAGACCAACAATCTTTTTCTCTACATTATCAAGAATGTCGAGTTTAAGTTTGTCGTAATAATACTTGTAGACCTCATTAAACATGAGTTCTCCAGTCTTATCCTTGTTTGTTCTATCACGAGTTTCAAATTTAAGAACTGGTGCTTCGTCAATCTTAGAAATCCAGCTTTGAATTGTTTCTCGAATAATAGGAACATTAATAGGCTGACGTTGTGTCAGTCTATTTGTATTAACCTTGTCTCTATAAAGGGAGTAGTTTTCATTCCACTGAATAAAGCGTCTCTCTTTGTATTTGATAGACTCGTCTTTATCTCTTATGTGGTCTGCAATTATTTGTGTATTTTTATCCATTTAGAGTCAATTGTTTACTTTGTGAATTATAACATGCAGTGAATGCAATGTCAATAGCTAAATACCAAATTCGTCGTAAAATGGAGTAACACCGCCAAACTGTGAAGAACGGGTATATTGGTTAACGTGTATAGGATTCTGTGGAATCTGCCATACAGCAAGAGCAAGTGACATAACACGGTCATCGTGCTTACCATCAGGAACCTGGATAGAGGTTGTACCATTCTCGTTGAGAGTATAAGACATAGATTTAAGCTCTGTTATAAGAACATCATCATTTGGTATCTTAATCTTGTCCTGTTCAATAAGGATTTGGAGATTTCTAAGTATATCTGTTCGACTAGCTTTATTAAATCTAAATGGTGTGATATTCATACCACGAGCATTAAGGTCGTCAAAGACTGGCTCACCAACACCCGTAGAGTCAATTATAATCATTCCTCTATTGTGTTTAAGGTATGCGTTCTCAATGCGTGCCTTTTGAAGGTTATAATCCATCTGATTGAATGAGTCTTGTTTAAGTACATGAAAATCATTTAGATTAAATGGAGTTATAACTGTATAGTCATTATACTTAGCAAGGTCAACACCAAGTTGATACATCGCAAGTTCCTTTGGTTGGTATTCCTCCATTTTGTATGTATTTTCATCAATACGCTTAAAGAATCCAAGACCATTATCAAGGAATGTACAGTAGTACTCTTGCCTGAACAAATCTGATGGCATTTCTCTTCGTGCCTCTTCAAGTTGTTCTTCTGAAAGTGCTTTAGTTTCTTCTACTGTAAGTGTTTGTACAAACCAATTCTTGTCATGTTCGATTGTTTTCATTAGGTCCCAAGCGTGATTGATTCCTCGGGGTGTCATGATAAAAATAGCAAATCCACCGTTTTCACGAAGGATAGGAGAGATGAAGTTCCAAACATCTGGCTTCATCAAAGAATACTCAGAGAATACAACACCAATTGGGTTTGTTCCAACGATACGGTCAATGTTATCAGCACCAACCATTTGTAGAATCGAACCATTCACCAGTTCTATAATCATATCTGATTGGTTAATAGTTTTAACTATCTCTTTTGGAAAGTGGTCAAGAAATTTAAATCCATCTTTATCTGCTCCTGTCCAAATAACCTTCTTTGCCTGTGAGTATGTAGGAAGAAAGTAATAGTAAGTACCAACACGTTCCATCATCTTCTTAGGAAGGTTAGCAAATATTGTTTTATCCTTACCAGAACGTCGATGGGCTACCCAAAATAAACGTTTAATGCCTGAATCCCAAGCCCGAAGGATTGGTAGTTGGTATTCTCGTGGTGTGAATTTAAATGGTAACGTGATTTCTGACATTTTCTATAAATTTATTTAGTGCATCCATTCTAGAACTTCCAATAAAAGTACCTCCAGAGTATTGGAATCCAGCCCAACCCTTTGGTTCTCTTTCAAAATTTCCTATTGCTATATATCTACCTCTTGGATATGGATGTATAACAACCTTACATTTAAGACTTTTTGGCACGGTAGTCTCTTAAGTCAGCTAATAGCAGTCTTTCATAGTCTTCTGGCTTTCCTAGGTCTTCACTAAAAGCGAATGCTAGTCCATCAACTATTCCAGAGTATTTCTTTCCAGTTTTCTTAAGTTTAACGGTTCCAAATTCTTGTAAATTAAGTGTTATCATTTTTTTGTTCTATTTGATTAATAATTTCTTCTCCAATTGCATTAACAGAATCAATAACTTCAGATTCTATCTGTTTTGGGTCAGCATAAGATACAGAGTTAATCTTAATATCTCCACCAACCTTTCCAGTTATTTCTGTTTTTGATGAGTATCCAACATCTTTACCAAGTGTTGTAACAAGGAGCTTCGACATATCAGCAACTACACGAAGAACGTCCTTATCTATAACCTCAGTTTCCTCACCATCAATAATTTTCATCTTAGAATACTTCATATTGATGATTTTAGAGAGATTTTCCTCTGCTTTTGTCATCATTGTACTCCTAAGAAGCTTCTCTTTCTTCTTCTTAAACCAACCAAATCTATTGATATTTATAGCTGTTTTTGGAGAATATCCAGCATCAACAGCTGCTTTATAAGCATTTGGTCTTCCTTGCATAAGCCCTTCTACGTAATTTTCCCAACATTGTATACTACGCACATCAGGAACACGTCCATGAGGACTTCTAAGTTTTGGGTCCATGGGTACAAATACCTTTTCTTCAAAAGTACCCTCATCAGACACCTCATAAACAGGTTCTACAGTTGTTAAATCTGTATTCTCAGACATTATTTCTTCTTTTCGTGAAGGTCAAGAGCCGCCTGTACCATAGAGAGTACGTGGTCCTTGAAATCTTTATTATCTGTTAATGGAAGAGTAAAATTAACGTTTTTTACTGTCTTTTTACTATCAGTATATAGCTGAAGCGTACCAAAAATAGTAGCAGATTCCCCTACTAGAGTATCTTTCTTTTCTGGGCTTTCATAAATTGGAACATCTTGGATAATAAGGGATAATCGCTTAACCTTACCATCAAATGTATTTGTTAGATTAAATAGTTTTTTCATATTAAAATCCTACTGCCTTAGTTTTGGTCTTAGTGGTGTAGCGTCGAGCAAGAGATGGATTGTTATAATTCTCATCTACTGTCTTTTTTATCTTTACTGTCCCATCGTTACGTACCTTTGTCTTTGTGAGAGTAGCTGTAAGGTTACCTCCTTTGTTTGTTATTACTTGTGTTTTAGTTTTCATAACAGCATTATACATCTTAATTACTATGTTGTCAAGTAACATATTATTCTATATGAAAATAAGTAGTGTATAGGACTTGACTTTTTTGCAAAAGTATGCTATACTATCTTCATCAGTCGGTATTGTTGTGGTTCTATGGTCGATTAGAACTGCTACAATGTCGATTGATGAGCAAATAACGAGGGATAAGTCTTTTGACTTGGTCATCCCCGTGGCCAGCTCAAAGGACTTTTTTAGTTATACTGGAATGAAGGTGGGCGAATCTAATAGCCTCATTCTGGATGCCATCTTAAATATTAGAGTTAACTGATGCTATCTGGACAGCAATCTAGATTACTTATACGGTTGAGCCTCTATATACCTTGCATTAATTCTCTTGGGGTATATATGTACGGGGAAGAACGGGCAGAGCCTAAGTCTTCTTACAGTGAGAGATAATACTACCTGAGATTACAACAGAGTAAGTAGTATGAATGGTATCCTATTATTATAGGCTATTAACATTCTCGTACATACCGGTTAAGATATAAGAAAGCGTTTTATGTTAAATGGATTAACGGTTGTCTGTAAAACAACCACCTAAGGGTACAGTAGGTTCGATTCCTACAGGACGCACATCTATGAAATTTCATTACATCTACATTCCTATATGGGGTATTAAACTAATCTTAGCAATAGGAGATAAAGATATAGAACAACAGCTTGTCAAAGAGGCTAAGAAACAGAAACTATCAGATAAACTTATATCAGATATACTACTAGATAGACTCTCTTATGATAGAACAGCAGGTGCTTGTTATTTCTGTGATTCTGAAGCAAAAGCTATCATGTGGTTACCTCATAACAAATATGATGACTCTACATTACAGCATGAAATAGTACATTTAGTGGATTATATTCTAATGTATATAGGAGCTACAACAGAAATGGAGGCTAGAGCTTATACACATAACTACATATATGACACTCTGACTGATTGGTTGAAGCAAGAACAAAAGATAGAGAAAGAAGCCCTTAAATAGGGTTTTTCTTTTTATTAATTCTGTATCACATATTCATTTTAAAATGTATTAGTGGTATGTTGACCGCTTCGCCCGCCGACAAACTCTTCCACTTCCCCCTCCTCGTCAACTAGACAATCAAATATATTTATGTCAAGGGGTCTATTTGCTCGTATAAACAATTTAAAATGTTATACATGATAGATAACACCTGATACACATGAATAGGCTCTCTATGGGGCGTATAGCGATGAATAGACAAGCACTTTACTTTGTAAAGCAATAACATGACTGCTCACTATATTACACAATAGATTGTTTTGGCTGTAAAGTGGGAGGGAGATTGCACATATCCACACTAAACCACACTATTTTATATAGTCAACAATGCATATCCACTGTACTTTGTAAAGACTTTTAACATATTCCACAACAAAAGACAATAAAATACTTCTCCTGTCAATCCCTTGTGTTATATAGCTTTTTTTGATATACTCGGAGGTTTTGCAAAAAACACAATACACCATAAAACAACGCTTGTGTATAGTGGTCAAGAGTATGTGATACATGAGATAATTATAGTAGATATAAAAATAATTTATATCATAAATAAAAATATAAATATGAATCAATCATTACAAAAATATAACTACTGGCGGGGATTCAAAGCGTGTCTATTGCTAGTAGTATTACCATTAACAATAATTTTTATAGTGTACTGCAATACAATACAGTCACTTATCAAATAATATGTGTAACAACTGCCAACATCAAAAGTACAAAGGAGGTGCAATGATTCTTTCAAACTATAAAAATACAATCTTCTATTGCTCTATAGGAAATATAAAGACAATGGGAGAGAGCTATAGACAAGCAATACAAAAGGCTTGGTTACAGCTCACAAGATAATTGTATATCCACTAGTGTCCCTTTATGGGGACATAAGCGGGTATGTAAACCATTAAAATAACACATACCCACCTAGTAGCTAATGCTAGTTACAAGGTACTAGTACATTAAAAAATGAATAAAGAAAAAGGAGAAGAATCTTTTGTTTGTCATGAATGTGAACAAACCATAGAGGGCGAATCTGAACATGAGGACAATCGTGGAAATGCAATATGCGAAGAGTGTTACTGTGACAATTACTTCACCTGTGAAGATTGTAATGAGATACACCGCATAGAAGATGCAAGGTCACATGATGGTACATACTATTGTGAGGACTGCTATCACGAATCATACTTTACTTGTGACAACTGCTCCAAATCTTGGAGCCGTGATTACAGGAACGAAGCAAGGAATGGCAACTATTATTGTCCAGACTGTTACGAATCAGAAGACCCACTAGAAACGATACAACGTGAATACTCAACTAGTATAATTAAAGACACGTCAAGGGGTACACATATACACTCTCATAGAGTTTTCTCTATTGAATTAGAAATGAATGTACCAGAAGACAAGAAAGTACTAGAACTTGGTAAACTTCTACCTTCAACTTGTGGAATCAGTGGGGACGGTAGTGTCGAAGGCAACAATGCTCTCGAAATACAAACCCCACCACTACAAGGGAAGAGGGGCGAAGAATACATAAAGGAGGTCACAACAGTACTCGCACAATGTGGAGCTGAAGTCAATCGCTCATGTGGTTTTCATATTCACCTAGATTGTACAAACGAAAAAGAAGACACACGATACCTGAAAAAGCTCATGCAATTTTGCTTTCTCATAGATGACGTGATTCTATCAACGCTACCCGTGTCACGGCGTGACAATCGCTTTTGCTATCCATTCTCTAATGTTTACTCATTAAAGGACATAGAAAGTATTGACGTGTATGACAACGATAGCAAGAATCCAACGCACTCAGTAGAAAAAGTATTCTATAAAGAATATGACGCTGAACGAATCGCAAACAGAAAGCAACACAAGTACGATGATGCTCGCTACGCTGGCGTCAATCTTCACTCACTATTCAAAGACGGTCATATTGAAATACGGTTCCACTCTGGGACTATAGACTATGATAAAATTATTCACTGGATAATTCTCTGGACTACAATACTTGATTTTCTACACGATAAAGATAGTTACGAGCTAGATTCATTTCAAAAGAAAATGATTCGCTCATTGCTACTAGTAGAAAAAACAAACCTTCTATTCAACTTTCTACCACTACCAGAAAATACAAAACTTTTCTACATGAAAAGACAAAAAACATTTTCATCAAGTGAAGAGAAAGAAGAAAAGGAGGGCGGGAAGTCACAGTTATCAGAAAATAATAATCAAGAGTCATAATTATGTGCGGAATTGTAAAAGTAAGAAGAATTGACGGCAAGAAAGCTAACAACAAAGTTATCCATGAGTACAATCTTCAAAAGTGGCGTGGTTCGGAAGGTTTTGGATTTTGCGGTATAAAAAACGGCAAAATGAGAAGCTACATACGACACACCACCGAAGAAGATATTTTTGGATTGTTGCGAGAAGATGATTCAACAGACATCATGTTTCACCATAGATACCCAACTTCTACTGATAACATCATGGAAGCAAGTCACCCGATAAAAGTAGAAAATAAAGAATTGGATTCAATTTTTTATGTAGTACATAATGGTATTATCACGAATTGCCAAAGACTGAAGACAAAGCATGAACTGCTCGGATATCAGTACACAACAACAGTGACAAAGTACCTGAAAACAATGTACTCAGAATACTTTTATGATTCACAATTCAACGATAGTGAATCACTAGCAATCGAGCTTGCTCGATACCTTTCGGGAAAATGTGATTCTATAGAAACAGTGGGAAGCGTAGCATTTATCGTTTTGGAAACAGACCGAAAAGGCAACGTCAAAAAACTTCACTATGGAAGAAACGAAGGAAACCCGCTCACTATATCAGTGACAAACAAAGTGGAAGTTATCGCAAGTGTCGGAGGAGTTATGATAAAGAGCAACACTCTTTATACATACAACTATAAGAAAAATAGAACAGACCAAAAACCCTTCAAGGTAGGTACATACTCATTACCTGCATACCCAACAAGTTACTCGGCTACAAACTGGGGACACGATGCTGGTATTGCCGATGATGATTCTATGTATGCCGAAGATAGCGAATACGAATCAGAAAACAACAAAGCAAAAAAGAAGATGCTCGCACAAAAGGAAATTGAACGCTTGGAGTGGGACTTATACGAAGCACAAGAAGCTTTTGACTATGCAAAAGTCAACGACATAGAAGAAAAGATATTTGAACTGGAGTTATCTTGTGAAGGATACTAACCTTTCAGACGCACAGCTTCAACTTCTTGCACATCTTCTATACCTAGCGTATACTACTACCAACAACAGCTCTTCAAAACGAATCTTCAAGTCTTCTTTCACTGAAGCAGAAAAAATACGTTTTTCAACTTGTCACTTACCTACAATCAAAATGTAGTAGCCGACAACATCAAAAACCGCCAACAGTTACTAGCACTGTAAGCGGTTTTTTTGTTGCTCGGCTTTTTTATTACACAATACTTTATGAATCAATCAACACTTGACAAATTATTTATTCATTGTGAAATATTTTAGAGATAACACCAACAACAAACGAAACTATAAAACAACATTGATGGATAAAATTACAACAACCTATTTGTAAAAGCTTATTGATGGACAAAATGGGAAATAACCCTTATTATATATAAGTTTTTGAGTCAAGTACAAAATATAGTATACAATAAAGTTGACACACATGACAACAATATTGCATACTATAAAAACACTTGCACACATCTTTGAAATATGATTTACTGTAATTGTAGTTGATTAAGTCACTACACAACAATGAAATATATCGCATCGCTAGGGGATAATTTATTGTTAAGCACATTATTAGCACGACAGGGCTGATTGGATAATAATTATCCTTTGGCAATACGATAAATAATATAGTATGATTGAAAAACAATTTGTACGTATAGAACATGCATCCACAGGTCGAGGTATGTACATGTTGGGTGATACTGGAATCACGTCACCTGATTGGTATGAGGACTATAGAATGACTAACCTCATAGATAGACACAGGGATTTAATTCCAAACTATTGTCACGATATGGATATTGCACCATACTTTAAAAATTTAATGGAACCAAACGATTTTAGGTTTGCATTTAAAAGTATTGAAAATCTACAGAAATTAGTTTTAACAGATGAATTTAAAATACTTAATGATTATGGATTCAGAGTATTTGCAATCGCATCAAACGGTTATGTAGAGTCACCATATCAAGCAATTTTTAATATCAATTCGGTATTAAAAAAAGAAGATATAACAGAACTATTTATAAAATAATTATGAGCAAAATTAAAGATTACTTTATGGAAGAAACACAAAACAATTTAGAGTTCGCAGAAAAAGAATTTCTAGCTGAAGCAGATGAAATGCCAGCAACAGAGTACTACGATGGTTTTATTCTACCAGCAAATGATGTAGTAGACTTAGCACTTAATAACTTCGTGTATGAGCCTGAATCAGAAAGGTACGAAGGTTATATGGAAGATGCAGAGGGTGTAATGAGAAAATGGTACTACCACATTGCAAACGATATGCGTAACAACTTTTGGGAGCTTGCAATAACAGAAGAAGATGAATACCCAAATGAATAGTACACCTATTGAACATGATGAAACACTAGAACAAGTAGTAAAAAAGAACGCCTATGAACCTGAACAGTTTGCCTGTCCACAGTGCAGACGATACACATTAGAGTATCAAGTCTTTGGTTATGTAAAGGAGGTATTCTGTACAAGCAGTTCTTGTGGTTATCACGAGACAATAGAATTATAAACTAAACAAATTATTATGGAACAAATATATAACGATTTCACAACAAAACTTCTACCAAAAATTCAGGAAGGGTTAACAATCACTAAGGACTATTTTGTAGACCTATTCAGTAGATATGTACACTTTCTATTTATTGTAGATACATTGACGGCTGTACTTGGTTTTATTGCACTTATAACAACACTATACCTAACATTTAGAAAGAACGGGTTTGTTAGATGGATTCATAGTGGTGGTGAGTGGGATAGTAGAGAATTTGCATATATTCCTATTGTTATAGTAATGGTTGTATCATTCATTGTAATGATTAGCGGTACAATAAATGCTATAAAAGATAAATACATTCCAGAGATTCGCGTTATTGAAAAGATTCAGGACTTTAGAGCTAATAACACGAATAACAACTAAGTCAAGATTGATTTTATTAACTAATTGTGATACACTAAAACTATGATGAAATACGTAATAATATACTTAATATTTAGTGCTCTTGTTATCGGAGGTATGCTTTCACTGGCACGAATGATAATAAAAGCTGAACGAGAAAACAACAGGGATGAACCGCATGGATTGTACCTTGAACAAGCAGTGAGTTCTGGGGGAATAATTATTGACCATCAATAATGAAGTATAAAAAGGGAACATTTGTAGTAGTACCTAACCTAGATATTCTAGCAGGTAAACCAATAGAAGCACAGACAATATTCATGTGGCTTTGCACCTACATAGATGAGAATGGTGAATGTTTCCCATCAAGAAAGTCTTTGGCAGCTAAGTGTGGATTCTCTGTTAAAACATTAGATAAGTACATGGCTTTATTGGTTGAGTATGGTGTTATAAACAAGGTGTATAGATATAAAGATGGTACACGTGAAATGACTTCAAACTTATATCAGGTAGTGTTGCCAGAGGGGGATACCCTACCTACTTCTCAAGAGGTTACAGGTAGCCCGCAGAACGACACACTAACTATACCCAATACTAACTCTACTCATTTAACTATAATTGCACCTAGTGAAAACACTAGTGCAGAACCAAAAGAAAAAGCTGAACCAAAGGATGAACTTCCTGACTATCTTGGTAAGAATAAACTCACACGTTTTGTTAAGCTCTACTCTCTGGTTTGGCAAGATAAGTTTGGTAATATGCCAACAGCTATACCGTTTGGTAAGACTGCCGGAATTATGAAGCCTATCTTTGAAGCGTACTCTGAGATGCAGATTGCTTCACTGCTACAGATACATTTTTCTTGGCATGGCACAACAGGTGATGATGCATTTACTTATAAACTAATGTCTAATCGTGGCTTTAGTTTGACAGACTTCAGAAAGAATGTTGATTTGTATATTGCATACTTGACCAACACCATGAACGTAGTGTATAATGATTCTGTAAATGTAAGACGATTTGTACTGAAGGAACTTGGTCCTATTATTAGTAAATATAAACAAGATAACAATATACAATGAAACTATTCGTAGATGACATAAGAGAAGCACCAGATGAGAGTTGGACACTTGTTAGAACCATAAGTGAAGCTGTAAGGCTTATATCAATGTTCTCAGATACTATGACAGAAATATCTTTAGACCATGATATAAGTCATGAAGTACGCATTGATGGTCAATATAGACCATTTCCTAGTCCAGAAACATATCAACCAGTAGCATACTTTATTGGAGAGCTTTATAAGGGGTATGTACACGAAAACAAACCAAAGATTACCCTACATACAGCAAACCCAGTTGGAGCAAGTAACATGTATGATATTCTATCTTATTATGAAATAATCCCAGAGATGAATCCTATGGGTCCAGCATATAGAAAAAAATAATGGAACCAGATGAAAAACAGCTATTACAAATAGCACTAGATTCGCACCCTAAGTTTAAGTTTCATACATTGAGCGAAAACGATAAAGAGGTATTCGTTCATGAAGAAGAGAAATGTCCCAGGTGTGTAGCAATAAAAATAGTAAGTGAATAGTTCATTGATGGACAGTACTGCGGGATTGACCAATGGTAGGTCGAGAGTCTCATAATCTCTACGTGCAAGTTCGATTCTTGCTCCCGCAACACTGTCCATGATTGGACACTGTACATTGACAATTTAAACGATTATTAGATTTAGTAATGAGTTACTAAGTGAATATCAAAGATAAAATTACATCTATGAAGGACATGGTTGGTGACAGTGTACGTCAGTACATCAAACCACCACCAGAAAAGATGGAACAATTTAAGGTAGATTTGTTTGATAGTGTTGATGCCTTGAACTATTTAAAAGTAGAAAGGGGTTTTGCTGAGGACACAATTAAACATTTCAATCTTGGCTATGACAAAACAAAGAACGCTATTGCAATCCCAATATTCAAAAATAAAGAACTAATTAACATCCGATATAGACTTATAGCTCCAGCAGAGCGACAAAGTAAATATATTCAAGAGAAGGATTGTGAGGTTTGGCTTTACAATGAAGAGGGTATAGATATTGCATTGAAGCGTGGACGTGTTCTTGTTGTAGAGGGAGAGTTTGACTGCATGAGTGCCTGGCAAGCAGGTACAAAGAATGTAGTTAGCCCAGCTAGCGGTAAGGATAGTTATGGTGTGTGGTTAGAGTTGCTTGATAATATACCAGAGGTATATATAGCATATGATAATGATAAGCCAGGAAAGGATGCGAGTTACAAGTTTGCTGAAAGAATTGGAATTGAAAAGAGTAAGGAAATTTCATATCCCGAAGGCATTAAAGATGCTAATGAGTTTTTCCAAAAGAAGACTTATGAGGACTTTAAAGAAATGGTTGCAAATGCAAGACCGTTCTATACACGAAAGTATAATGACCTTTATGATATTGTGAACTTCATGCGTTCTGATACGGAGGATAAACTTGAGATAGACATCCTTCCTGATGTTAAATTAACACCTGACCACCTTGTTAGTATAGCTGGTGGAACAAACAGTGGTAAAACATTATATGCTCTAAACATTGCTAAGAAGTTGGCAGAAAAAGGAATACCAACCCTTGTACTTCCATATGAGCGTGGAATACAAACCGTAGGTGCTCGTTTCATTCAGGTGCTATTAGGAAAGAATGAAGACGAGATAAGAAAATTAAGTGCTGATGAATGGGATAAGTTGTTGCGTAAGGTAGCAAATACACCTGTTTACTTTTCTGTTCCAAAGAAAGAAGAGTTCTCAGAACTTATAGTGAAAGCAAAGAGAATATTAGGTATTCGAGCATTGGTCATTGACCACCTTGATTACATGGTACGAGGAGATAAAGACAAAGAAGAAAGTGCTATACGTACAACAATGCATGAAATTAAAGCCCTAGCAATAGAGCACGAGATAATGATGTTTGTTGTAACGCACACAAGGCGTGTTCATCAGGCTGGCGGAGAACGCCATAAGAAGCCAACGATGCACGATATACGTGGTAGTACCGCAATTGAACAGGATAGTGAAACTGTGGTCATGATTGATAAAGATGATGACATCACTATGCAAATTGATGTTCAAAAAAACAAAGGAAAGATGACTAATAGATTCTTTTCTGTAAACTATGAAACTGGAATCATGGGCGATTCTATTGATAGAGCAACATCGCTTGACGATTTCTAGTTATGAGTAAGTTCACGGAAGAGGAACTACAAAGGGCTCGTAGTGTTACTGTTCAACAGTTATTAGACCTACCAAACAACGGTAGAAGAACATCTATTCGGTGCCCTATGCACGAAGAGAGGACAGCCTCTTTCACTATCTACCCTAAGGGTGATTGGTGTTGTTATGGTCAGTGTAATAAACAGGGACAGAATGCTCTAGACCTACTTATTGCCATGGGAAGCAGTTTTCCAGAAGCAGTACAATATTTATTAGACAACAAATAAAACGGTTTGTCTAGTTGTGTTGCGTATAACTATATGCTATACTAACTATATTATTAATTGCAATTAAGAGAGTAAAAAAATGAGTACATTTATTTGGATTGTTATCTCGCTTATCTTGGTTATTGTTGCTTACAATAACGGTAAGAGTGATGGGGTTAAGAAGGGGTATACTAAGGGACATCGAGATGGTCTTGATGAGGGTTTTCAGGGTGGACAAGATTTTGCAAGATTCCAGTTTATGACTGAAGAAGATTGTGATTGTCCTGATTGTACACTAGAACGACAACAAGAAGCTGATGCTAAAGCAAAAGCAGAAAAGAAAGCTAGTAGGGCAAAGAAGGCTCCAAAAGCAAAGGTCGCAGCAAAGAAAAAGAGTAAATAAGTATGGTTACATTACAATATAAACAACCAACAGAAGAGCAATTAGTTACCATGCAAATCTTTCGAGATAAAATGGATGCTCTTTATAATGAAATTAAAGCATTGCCAACATCTAGGGGGTTAAGTTTGTCATTAACAAAACTTGAAGAAAGTGCAATGTGGCTTAATAAATCTATAACACAAAACGATTAAATTATGATTACAGAAACACGAGATAGTGGTAAGAAATATCTTACAGTACTCGCAGATGGAAAGTTTCACCAAACAGTACCAGAGGGTACAGAAGGTGCGGTTATCCGAGAGTACGAAGATAAAGACGAACAAAAGAAGACTAAGACAGAATTGATTTTTGATTCTGTGTCTGGTAGTATCTCTAATATCTCATTTGAGGATGGAGACTTTGGAAAGAATCTAAACATTGAGCTTGATGGTGACGGTGTTGTTTCACTTGGAACATCATCTAGTTTTGGTGAAGACCTAATGAAGAAACTTCCAAATATTAATCTCTCTAAGCCTATTAAACTTTCGCCTTATGCATTTACTGCTGAAGGTAAGAGTAGAAAAGGAATTACTGTTTATCAAGATGATGAGAAGATTGAGTCTTACTACTTTGATAAAGATAAGGGTGTTGCAGTAAATGGCATTCCACAACCACAAGGAGATACTACAAAGTATGATTCTGATGATTGGAAGATGCACTTTATGACAGTACGAAAGTTCTTGATTAAAGAAGTTGAAAAGCTAATTGGGGTTTCAGATGTTGAACCAGCCGTCAGCCTTGACGATTTCTAGTTCAAACGTTAGACAGTTACTAAATAACGCGGTTGAAAAATTAAAAATGAATAATGGTCAATATTGTGTTGTTGATAGTGGTCTTGTTGGACAACTTGAAAGAAATAGCTAATTCAATAGTAGTATAATTATGCAATACCGATTTGATAAGGAAGAGCACATTCACACCCTAGATGGGCAACCCCTAATCGGTACATCTAGTGTGTCTAGTGTTCTTGCTAAACCACTAACGTGGTGGGCATCAGGACTAGCTGTTGCAAAGTTTGGTTGGGTAAATAAGGGAAATGCTAAAAGTGGTTGGGTGTCCAAAGCCGAACGTCTCGCTCATGCTATCCCGTACTTCTTAAAGATTAAGTCTCTATCAGATGAAGCGTATCTTAATCTACTTGATGAAGCATATGCTGCACATAGCAAGAAGTTAGATTCTTCTGCTAAGGCGGGAACAGATATGCATGAAGTCATGGAATCATATGTCAAACGATGTATTGAAACTAACGAAGGAAAACCAATTAACGAAAAATCATCTGACCCAAAGCTACAAATCTTAATTGATTGGGCTTGCTATAATGTGAAGAAGTTTCTCTGGTCAGAAGTGCACTGTTATTCTAAAGAGTTATGGCTTGGAGGAATCAGTGACTGTGGATTTGAAGATAATGCAGGTAAAATTGCAATATTAGACTTCAAATCAAGTAAAGATGTTTATCTTTCACAATTCTGGCAATGTGTAGGTTATGCTATACAACTTGAAGAGAATGGCGGATATACCAGTAATGGTGAAAAAGTGATTACGCTTGATAAACCAATTGACTATGTTGCTGTCCTTCCGTTTGGAATGGAGAAGCCCGAAGTTCAATACAATGTTGACATGGAGGGTGGAAAAGAAGCAGTTAAGGCAATGGTTCTATTGTACAAAAAACTAAATAATTAAATGTTATGCAAAAGGAAAGAGGACCGTGTCCTAAATGTGGTAGAAAAGTAAGAGTTCTAAGTAATAAGAAGATTGATTCTTATCTAGCATTCTGTACTTGTTGTGATTGGGTTTCTGAAAAACGGTACTTCAGAGGTAATGATGGTACGCTAGTCCTTCTTACCAATAGCGAAGCTCTAGCATCTGGATATGCTAAGGAATGTCCGTATACCAATAAGGTATGTCCTACATGGGAGATACAAGAGATTGGTATGTCAATAGAGGAATGGCACCGTAGAGGAAAAGGTTCGTTGACAATTTAGGTTAACCGTGTTAGAATATAGATTATGAAGATACTTCAAAGTGCTTCAAAATTTGTATTCGTAGTCCTAGCAATCGCAAGTTGTGTTGGGCTATTCACAGGCAACGTCAGTGAGAATAACTTTATGTTATTGGCTACTGGTGCCTTTGCCTTTTACTTTTCAAAGCCAATGTCTGTACAACCTATAGACTCGCCTGAAAATAAGTAACGAATTGTACCCGTAAGGTACTTTAATGTCCATAAAACTATTTACAATTGTTTTTGCTTTGGCATTCGCTACTACTATAGTGTCTGCACAGTCAATTACATCAATACCAGTTCCGCCTGTAGTACCTGAATTAACAGTAAGGGAAAGGGTTGAACTTGAGTTTCTAGACGCTCCTATTATGGTTAAGATTGCAGATGCTGAAAGTGATTTCATTGCAACGGCAAAGAACCCTAATAGTAGTGCTTCTGGTGTCTTTCAGATTTTAAGAGGTACGTGGAATGGAAATAAATATAATCCAGCTTGTAGTGTTCTAGGAGACTTTGACACTTATAAGTTTGATGTAGATAAGAACATTGCGTGTGCAAGAATAATATATGAAGACTCTGGAACGTCACCTTGGAATGAATCGAGGGGGACCTGGAATAAAAAGGTAGCAGTTAAGGGAGCTTAGGCTCCTTTTACTCTAATTATAAACGCAATACAAATATAAATTATGCATGAGAGTGAAGTAAACGTAAGTAAGATTATCTTCCGTTCTGTTCTTGGCTTACTAGCCCTAGTCATTGTTCTCGGTACATTTGTTACTGTTAAGACTGGTGAAATGGGTGTTAAGACACGGTTGGGTAAGGTTGTTAGTGTGATGGAACCAGGTCTACATGGCAAGGTACCATTCATTGAACAGGTTACAAAGATTGAGGTTCGTAACCGTGTAGTGAAAAATGAACACTACACAAACGCAGCTGGTGAGGTTGTCTCTGATAATGCTCTAACAGCTGCATCAAAAGACCTTCAAGATGTTAAGGTTTCTACTGTACTAAACTATAGTATTGACCAATCTAAGATTCTTGAATTGTTCACACAGTACAAAACAGCTGATAGGTTTGAAGAGACTGTTGTTAAGCCAACAGCTAAACAGGTTGTTAAGTCTGTAACAGCTGAATATACAGCAGAAGAGCTTGTTACAAAGCGTGCTGAAATTAACGAAAAGGTTAATACAACACTAAGAGATATTCTATCTGAACACTATGCTATTCTTGAACAGAGCAGTATTACAAACATCGAGTTCTCACCATCTTTCACACAGGCAATTGAAAAGAAAGTAACTGCTGAACAAGATGCACTTGCTTCTAAAAACAAGCTTGAACAAACAAAGTACGAAGGAGAACAAAAGATTGTCTCTGCTAAGGCTGAAGCTGAAGCAATTCGTATCCAATCACAAGCTATTAATTCACAGGGTGGTACAGACTATGTAAATCTCAAAGCTATCGAGCAATGGGATGGTCATCTTCCAACACAGATGATTCCTGGTTCATCAGTACCATTCATTAATGTAAACCGATAGTATGACAAAAAACAAAGAATCAAACCTAAAGCTATATTTCTGGGTGGCAGTAGTGGCTTATGTGTTACTATTCGTTCTAACCTTTCCACCCATTGGAATTTTACCAGTAAAAGCTCTATTTATTGGTGTCATATTTGCTATACCTATGGGTATCTTGATGGCGAAAGCATTCCGCCAATAAGTATAACCTATGTGATATTGCTTCAATCTACCCAGGTGGTATACTTGTTGCAAATAGTACAAATATGAAAAAACAAAAAACAAGAGTACTACTTTACGACATCGAAACATCTTATACTATAGGTGCTGTGTGGGGTCTTTTTGACCAAAACGTTGCTAAGGTGCTTCGTAACCCATACATCATAACAGTGGCATGGAAATGGCTCGGTGAAAAAACTACACATGTCATTTCTTTACCAGAGTTCCCTCTATATAAGAAAGACAAAAAGAACGACAAGGAGTTGGTAAAAGTAATGTGGAAGCTATTTGATGAAGCGGACATTATCATAGCACACAACGGTAATAGCTTTGACCAGAAATGGACATACGCTAGATTCCTAGTGCATGGTATGGTTCCTCCATCACCAGCGAAGTACATCGACACTAAGTTAGTTGCTAAGTCTAAATTCAGATTTAACAGCAACAGCCTAAACAACCTTTCAGGTTATCTTGGTCTTGGAGAAAAGCTCCATACCGATATTGACCTATGGATAGGCTGTATAGAAAGAGACGATGCTTCATGCTGGAAGAAGATGAGCCTTTATAACAAACAGGATGTTATCTTGCTTGAAAAGGTTTACTTCAAAATGCTACCATTTATGACTAACCATCCCAACCTCAATCTTACCGAAGGTACATCATGTAATTGTCCTAACTGTAATTCCTCGAACCTTCATGCTAGAGGATTTGCATTGACAAGAACAGCTAAGTATCAACGATTCCAGTGTCAGGATTGTGGAGCTTGGAGCCAGGGAAATCCTGTAAAGTTACCATCTAAAGTAGTAAGGTAGAAAACATTAAGACCCCTATAAACGGGGTCTTTTTTGTACTTGACAATATCTTGAATTACATGTATACTATACGTAGAGAATCTTCGGATTCTCTTAACCTCTAGTGTTTTCTCACCTCTCACTACGCAACAACAACTGGCTTTGTCTAGTTGTTTTTTGCTTTATACTATGCTATACTTATTTCGTGGCTCATAGAGTATACTCTGTGGGGTCCCCGGGCATGAAATGGTTACTTGGGTTCGATTCCCAACTTGTCCACTAAAATTGTTCTTTATGGAAATATCTAATTCCCAGGAATGGGTGCATCATGATAGGGGTGGTAAGGAACCAGCTCTTATTCGCAAGTTTCAAAAGGTTGCTTGGGACATACTATTTAAATCAAAAAAGGACAAGGATATAATCCATGACCTTAATAATAAATATTTGCCTAGTAATTTAAAACTACTGATATATGATGCATCTAATCCAGAAGAGTCATTATTACTTATTCAAGAGTTGCTCAGTAATACGGAATACCGTATTGACATCTTACTTAAAGTATAAGACCAAATTCATTAAACGAGGAAGTAGATACGTTACATTGTAGCCTTGATACTTCCTAAGCCTCTACGGAGGCTTTTTTGTTTACCAGGTAATTATACAGTGAGGGTTATCCTTTTCATATCCTCCATATTTTAGAATGAGTGTAGGTATAACTGAGTAGTTATCATCTTCTAATAGTCCATTATCTACAAATAAATCCATTATTGATTCTGCTTTGTTTGTGAGGTCGAACTTTCTTTTGTCTCCCGCAATAAAACTAATTGTGAGTGTAGAGCCGTTAGGTATTTGCTTATAGCCAACCAACTGCTGTGATGCTTCTTTGTGCCAAGCTGTGTATTTACTACTTGGGAAAGACCTTCCACTTCTTGTATTAATCCTTGAATTCTTTTTTGACGGGGTTGAACCATTGATTTGTATCATTATAGTCCTAGTTTCATTCTGATATATGGTGAGGTGTCTCCGCCAGCATCTTCAATAACCTTCTTCTTCTCTGTTGGGCTTACACGCACAATAAGAAACTCTGTTTTTGGGTCTTTCTTTTTATTCATCTGATTTCTTCTCTTCTACAACAGGAACCTCTTTTGTCATCATTCCATTAAGCTTTGTAATAATATTGGCTACCACCATAACCTCTGAACCTGATACCTGTGCTCTATTGACAAGTCGCAATAAATTTGTAATCTCTTCATTATTTAATGTATTCATGTTTATAGTATAACATATTGAAATCTATTTGTCTAGTTGCAAAATGTCTCACAGTATGCTATACTCTTTTTAGGTTGTACATTGAATGCTGGTGTAATCCAAAAAAGTGAGCGGATAAGCCACCCTTAAATTCCGTAGGGATGGTGATATTTTACATGGGTTGATAGCCCCTTAGGACTGTGTAACGGCACTAGGACTGAAGTCAAAGTTGAACTATAAAAATCGTGTGAGTTGACCAGACTATTCTGGGCGTAAGCCTGGCATGGTGTACGAAATACTCACCACCAGCATTCAATGTACAAATAGTGTTCTTATGGGGGAAATGGATATGAAGAATATCAAAAACTGTAATCGGGAGTTTTGTGCGGAACCCGACATTAAATAATAAATGCATACACCCAGAAGTGGGTAGTAAACTTTCCCCATAAGCACATTAGTTCTTTAGTAAATAGAGGGGGGATGAAGTACCTTATATAGAGATAGTCCGAGTCTAGTCGTTTGTGAAACGAGAATTAGATAGGAATCGGTTCGGGTTAGAGTACGCTTTAGCCGCTGAAATGCTTGCACTCAAAGTAGGTCAGAACCCTTGGGAGAAATCACACAAAACTTACTATCTCGTTCCCCTTCTGTTTATTACAGAGAAAACACAATGACACAAGAGAAAGCAGAAAAATTAGTTATAGAAGCAGGTGGTTCTGTAGAAGAACTATGGAAATGGATGGCTGGTCAGACATGCGGTCTTATTGATGGCGTTCCAGATTTCTATGACTATGATATTGAAAGATTTATTAGATATAAGTGTAACCCTAAAAATGAACCAATCGAAGAATTTGATTAAGTTTTTTATCTTAATAATGATATGTGTTCTATTTGCAATAATAGGACTAAAGAGGATTAATGCTTCTAATACACTATCTAAAGAACCAACATTAGAAGAAATTAGTATTTGCTTCCACACTAAGAGTTACCAGTTTGCTGAAGCAATGAAAGATTGTACAGAAGACGATTATCAGTGTATGGAGGATAACTTCATTAATGTGTGTGGGTTTAAATAGTATGGATGCTGCAACAAGAAAGAAACACCCGTTATTCTCTGGTTTGCTTATGTACTTCCCCGATGCTCTTATGGCCGTTGCCAACACATCATGGGTAGGAAATGAACAACACAATCCAGGCTCACCACTTCATTGGGATAGAACAAAATCCCAAGATGAAGCAGATGCCTTAATGAGACACCTACTTGAAGCTGGTACCATTGACACTGATGGTATTAGACACTCTGCCAAAGTCGCATGGCGAGCATTAGCACTATTACAAAAAGAGATTGAAAATGAAAAAGATAAAGACACTATTTAATAAGATTCAGTCTAGTCAACCCTCTCTAGGTGACTATCCAGCACTTGCTAAGACAATTATAGAGCTTAAAAAGACGGCTCCACAAGACATACAAAAAGCCTTTGATACATTAGTATCTAAAGATGAGTATTTAGGAGCAGAGAAGTCTAATTTATTGGAATATCTCTTCTTTTGTGGTAAATAAGCCTTATATAGCAAGGCGTTAAAAACAAAAATCCCCCACACGGAGGGTTTTTTTATTATTTGAGAATATGTACGTCTTTTATATCTCGAAGTGTAGATTGTCAGGGTTTGAGAACCTGCCACCCCATCTTAGACCTAGAGATTCACCAATAACACCTATTTTAGACCAATCGAAATTCTTAGGGTATGGTGTTTTTCCTGTAAAAGCAATATCAAATGCCTTACCTTCTATATGCTTAGATTTCTTTGTCCAGGTAACCTTTTCATCTGACTCATCTATAAGACCATCACCATCATTATCCTTACCATCCCAAGGTTGGTTATATAAAGCATCTTGATATGCTTGTGTACGGCGACCTTGTGTTATCTTAATATCATATCCAGCAGCCTTACAGTTAAGTAAGAACTGTAGACATACTTTTTCACAGTCGTCTGTCAAGTCCCAGTTAGATAAATCTATACTAGGCTTTTTTTTTAAGCTTTCAATAGTCACCTTACCAGCTATACCATCAGCAACAAGTCCTTGTGATTTTTGATAAGCAGTAACTGCATTTTTAGTAAATAAGCCAAAGTATCCAGTGTTACTAGGATAATTAAAGTATCCTTTTTCTCTAAGAAGTTGTTGAAGTTCTTTTACATTCTCGCCACGACTACCTAATTTTAGAATTTGGGTTATGGTAGGTACTGATTGTTTTAGCTCTAGTACTGGTTTTAGTTCTTTTAGTAAGTCTTTATAGTATACACGATTACCGTCTACGATACTACCGTATTTAGCTGGAACAGTATGAACTGTGTCTGGCTTACCAGCAAAGAAAAATCCTGCATGGTCTGTTTCATGTAAAAGATAAAGAGATAGTGTAGTAAAATCAGCACCATACCAATGTTCTGGCACGGCAATAGCAGTGTTGCCCATTAAGTTTACTGGATACTGAATTGGATTAGATTGTCTAGGTGTTGAACTTGTTTCACCAAGAATGAATATAGACAATCTATTACCTTGTTCCATAAATGGGATAAGTTCATTTGCATATACAGAGTTAACGTTATTTACAACATCGCTTGAAAAGATGTATGTATTAAATGTTTTATCTATATTTTTATAAGAGTAGTCTACTGTATAGCCAATAGACCTAAGTTCTTGAACATAGTGTTCTATACCTTGTTTTGCAAGTGCTATATTTTTAACTTTATTTAATATAAATTGTATTTTCATACTATAGTCCTAATTTATTTTTAGCGTATGATGTAATAAAACTCGCTATTATTGAAAACACAAAACCACCCGCAGCTAATACTACATACAGTTTACCTTTTTCAATATTTCTTTCGTCTTTAATTGCTTGAATATCCATTACATTCTTTGCTGTTTTACTATTAGCAAGAGCAACCTTATCATTAAGGGAGTGGAGCATTTCTGATTGACCCTTTGTTTCAGCCTTAAGGTCACCGAGTTGCTTCTGTATGTCTAGGAGTATACCTAGATGTTGGTCTCTACTCTCCTTCATATTATCGAGAGTAAGCTCCGTTAAATGCGTACATAGTTGTTGAACTTGCTACGGCGTTATTATTAACCCCCCAACAAACCCACCGTTCTCCTGTTGCTGGAATATTTGTTGTTAGATTGGTTGCAGATGACAATGCACCGCCATTTTTACGCCAGTAGTAGTCAACACTTGAACTACCATTAATTTGTAATATTAATTCCATTTCTTCACCACCAGACAGTGTTGTAAGAGAACTAGATACTGTTTCTGTTGTTCCATCTGCTTGTGTTGCATAAAGATTGATTGTACCACTACCAGTTCGTGTTATCTTAAAACCGATATGTTTTGATGTCATGGTATTAGTACCACCAGCAATATCATTAATCATTTCACCTATACCAAATGCCATACAGAAATCACTTCCAGCACCAACATAGAATCGTGTAGACATAACTTGAGTGCCACCAAGAATAGCAGTACCTGAACCCCATCCTGCACCAAGGTCAAAGCGAGTAATAGCCCATCCGTTTGCACTACCACCAGAACTAACACTTAAACCATCGGAGTTGAAAGTATTACTTCCACCAGACTGCTGTTTATTAAATCGTGTTGTTATTGGAAAATCTGTTGTCCATTGAAATGTTGGTGTTGAAGCACCGCCACCCATACTTTCAATTTTATCTCTAATTGCATTTTTTGTAGGAACTTCCATTGAACCATTCCAGTTTGTAGCATCATATGCTTCATCAGGAACAGATTGGTCAGCAGTCCAAGTATTTGCATTACCAAGATTAATCTTTAGTTGTGGTGTAGCATCAACATATGTGAGTGTTGAATCAACCATTCCACCAACAGCATCTTGTGCCATCTCATCTGTATATTGAGTTACATCTCCTACATATAGAATATTACCGTCTGTAACAGCTGTATCAAACTGTGCCTTAGTACCAGTAATACCAACAATAGATGTCTGGTCTCCTGTGTTAGTACCACTTGATGTACCAGTAATAGTACCTCCACCTGTTGCAAAATCTGCACCACTTAATGCTGTATTGAATTCAGAAAGTGTTCCTGTTATGCCAACAATTGATGTTTGGTCTCCAGAGTTTGTTCCTGTAAGACCCAGAGAGGTCTTCATGTTTGCAACAGTGATTTTTTTATCTAATGGAGTTCCTGCTGGGTCAACAACTGTATACAGAATATCTGTTCCTGTTACCGATGTTGTTGATGCTAAATCTTGTAGTTTTGATGACATAATTTTAATTTAGTAGTATTTCTGTTCCGTCTTGTAATAGCAATGATGTTCCGTCTTGTAGTAATAATACCGAGCCAGCAGAAGGTTATTCTATGTTCGTTATTATACCATTTACAACAGTAACCGTCAACCCGTCTGAACTAAGAAATGAACCTGTTGCACCATTTGTAATAGTTGTCCCTGTTCCATTTCCCCCTCCAAATTGTTTAATGACCTTTGTTACTTTTGTATTAAAATCACCATCAATGGCTTCTATAGATAGCCACTGTCTTTTAACACTTTGTAACTTAGCAATAAGTTCTTCAACAGTGTCAGGAGAGCCGTCTTTACCAGCATCTCCCTTATCGCCCTTATCACCCTTTTCACCATCCCTACCATCATTACCCTTATCTCCCTTATCACCCTTATCTCCCTTAATAGGAGATGGAATCAATGGTTCGATAATAGAAACAAGCTCCTCTTGTGTAGGAGCTTCACCCTTATCACCTTTTTCACCACGCTTAGTGATTATTGTAAGAGTTTTTCCGTCTTCTGTATTTATTTTTATTTCAGAAGAGTCTTTCATTATTTACCAAGATGTAATTATAACAATACCATTTCCACCATTTCCTCCGCGTCCTCCGGTTGTACCAGCACCTCCTCCACCACCCCCAGCACCATATCCTCCATTACCCCCATTACCACCAGCGGCAGTGTTAGAAGATGAACCTCCTAAACCACCAAAAGAGTAAAATGGTTTAAAGCTAGTAAAACCACCAGAGCCGTTATTTGAGCCAGCGGCTGGTGTAGCAGGTCGCATTTCTGAAACCAATGTGTTTGATAGTGCATTTAAGGCACCACCAGCAAAATCAGCAGAGGTAGTTCCTCCTCCACCAGTAGCAGGACTAAATAAACATCCAGTTGCGGGCATTGTTCCAGCAACACCATTACCACCAGCAACAGCACCACCATTAGTTCCAGCCACACCAGCAACAGTAGCAAGACTTCCTAATATTGCTAATTGTGATACTGCTAGTGTAGTAGCAGCACCTGCTGCACCACCAGTACCAACAGCGGCACCGGTACCAGCAACACCAAGTGCACCAGTACCAGCCGTAACAATATAGTTAATTCCATTATTAATGTCTGGGTGAACGGCAACAATACTTTGTATACCAGCAACACCGTTTGTGTTTGCTGCTCCACCAGTTCCACCGGCACCAACTTGAACATAAAGCCTATCTGGTATTAAACTAGCATTAACTGTAACAGTAGACATTCCAGAGCTACCACCACCACCTCCTCCACCACCAGCCGCAGCGGCAGCACGGGTAAACCCACCACCCCCCCCTCCGCCACCAGAGACGCAAATAATCTGAACCATGCTAGTGCCAGGTGGTTTTGTCCATACATGCCATTGAGTATTTGTTACTGTAGATGGCGTTGTAAATATTTGAACATTATTTTTTGTTGGTGATTGTATTCCTTCAGGTATCATATATTAGTATTTACCGCCAATAACTACTGGAACCCAACCAGCGGCAACGGTTGTTCCTAGTCCAACATAGATTCTAAAACCGGGATTTAGGGCTATGTTTAATGGATAATCAATTTCTACTGTTGCAGCGGTGTTAATAGCTGTTGTTGCTGGTAAAGAAATCTGACCATAGAAGCTATTATTTGATGCGGTAGTATTTGTAGAACCATTATTGATATATATACGAGCAACAGATGCTGTGTTTGTACCGATTGCTTGAAATCTAATTTTATATACATATCCTCCGTTGGTTGCATCTGCTGTAAATGCTAGAACGTGGTTAGCCGATACTCCTGTATAATCACCAGTAGCGGTTGTCATTGTTGTAGCCATACCAGTAGTCCCATTTGAACTAACGTCTGGTGATATTGTATAAATTGGGTTTGTATTTGCTGCCATATGTTTGTATTAATTAATTTATTAAGGTTATTTAAAGCATAACCATGCCTTTTGAATATGCTAAAACTATACCATTTGTTGTCCCACTACTACTAGCTGGTGTTGTATATGTTCCATCTTCAGAAAGGTATTTTGTAGAACTACCTGCTGTCGTTAATGCAACACCATTAATTGATGTTGCTGTTGCTACTCCAAGTACTGGAGTAACAAGTGTTGGTGTATTAGCAAAAACAAGGCTTCCACTACCTGTTTCATCAGATATAACACCTAGAAGTTGTGCAGATGTTGTTGCTGCAAACTGTGCTAGTGTTCCAGATGTTAATGCATCACCACCTCCTGAAATAGTTGCAAGTTCAAAATCTGTTTCTCCAGCATTAACACGTATAAACTTACCAGCATTTCCTGTATAAGAAAGAGCTGCAACAGAAGTAAGTTGTGTATCAAGTCCCTGAAATGTTGAAGATAGAGATGTTCCATTAACAGTTGGCATTGCTGTTGATTCAAGTGCTGCTGTCCATACCTTTGTAGCTCTGGCACCTGTTGCACCAATTGAACCAGTTAAGGTTAAATCAGCGGTACCTAGGGCTAGTGTTCCTGTTACGTTTGCAGAACCATTGAAGTTTTGACCCCAAATGGTTCGTGTATTTTGAAGGGTTGTTGCTGTTCCTGCATTACCTGAAACAGTTGTTTGGTCGCCAGTATTGGTTCCCGTTGCTGTTCCACCACCAGTAGCAATATCACCATCGGATATTGCTGTATTAAGTTGTGCAACAGTAAACGAACCAAGTGCTGTAGTATTTGAACCAGCCGATGCTGTTATTGCACCAGTCAACGCTGCACGCTGCAACAAAGGTGTAGCATCAACGTATACTAGAGACGAATCTATCATAGCACCAATAGCGTCTTGGGCCATTTCGTCAGTGTACTGTGTTATATCTCCTACGTATAGAATATTTCCATCTGTGACTGCCGTATCAAACTGTGCTTTTGTTCCCGTTATACCGACTATAGATGTTTGGTCTCCTGAGTTGGTTCCAGTTAATCCAAGGTCTGTTTTTACCTGTGCAACTGTTCTAGATGCCCATGCACCAGCCTTAGACTGTAGGAAGTTATCTGTTGTTGCTGTAAGTCCAGCAATGGTTGTTAGGTCTGCATCAAGTGGTTGATATGTAGACGCAGCTGATGCAGTAGTAAGATACGTACTATTATCATAAGATATAGTAGTACCAGATATTTTAACAAAACCTGTACCAGAAAGAGCATCTTGTTTAGATGTAGCCAAACCGGAGTACTGTGAGTTTGTTGCATTATCTCCTGTGTTTGTACCACTAGATGTTCCAGAGAATGTTCCACTCTGTGTAGCAAGTGTTCCAAGTCCAAGTGTTCCTCGTGCCGTAGAAGCATCAGCATCATCTATAAGAGTTAAACCAAATGCACTAATTTGACTATCGTCAACTTTTAAATCAAGGGCTGTTTGTGTAGCAGTAGATATTGGTTTATTTAGGTCTGTTGTATTATCAACATTACCAAGACCAACATCTGATTTTGTTAAAACGACAACACCTGTTTGTCCATTAACACTATCAACAGCTCCACCTGAGCCACCACCTGAACCAAGAATATAATTCCCATGTTCATCTTGTGTAAGACCACTATAGTCAACATCTGTAAGCTGCTTAAGAGATGTTGCACTACCAGCTATGGCACGTGTAACCTTCTCATTAAAATCACCATCAATTGCCTCAATAGACAACCATTTCTTCTTAACACCCTGAAGCTTTGCAACAATTTGATTTGCAGTATCTGGAGAGCCATTCTTTCCATTAATACCATTTAAACCATTTTGTCCATCCTTACCATTTGTTCCGGGTGTACCTTGTTCACCCTTCTCACCCTGAATTCCTGGCTTTCCATCTTTTCCATTTTTACCTGGAATACCCTGTGGTCCTACAATAGAATCACCCTTTTCCCCCTTGTCTCCCTTATCACCCTTATCGCCTTTGTCTCCCTTATCACCCTTCTCTCCTTTATATTCTACAACATCAGAGCCATTGATTTCAATTGACATCTTTGCTGGTTTTGAAATAGCCTCAACTATTTTATCTGTGTCTTCACTTGAACCAGCAAGACCCTCAATAGCCTTTGTGATGTCTTCGTATCCCTTTTTATGAAGCTGATACTTCTGGCGTTCTATTTTAAGGTCTTTAGGGTCTTCCATGTTTTTGTATTATAACATTATTAGCAGTACTTGTAAAGAGGCTAGTTTCCTGAAATACCGTCAATTACTGCACGAATTGGTGATTTTGTACCCTTGGCACGATAGTTTGTTTCAGATGCTCCAAATATCTCACCAGCACCAATTAATATTGCTTCAAGCGTAGATGGGTCTGTTTGTGCCATTTCAAAGATACTACCCGCTGAGATTGGGGTAAGAAGTGAGTCTGGAATATTCTTTGGGTCAAATTTTTCACCTTTATAGTCTTTTCCAACAAGAAATGCTTGCATGACAATAGATGGAACTGGTGCTAGTTTATTCTTTGCAAAGTTTGTAAGTACATCAAGACGTGTCTTAGAACCAAACTCATCTGTATTTAATTTACTTGTTTTTCCATCTGCATTTGTAGAAACACCAGCAAGTACTCGCCACATAGTAGTGATATAAGAAGGAAGTGGGCCTCCATAGTTAACCCAACGGTCTTCTCCAACACGAATCTTGCCAAACTTAGGACTAGATGGGTCCATAACAACCCTATCAGGAGCAATCATAGCTACTGTTCCACCAACTCCTCCAAGTACACCAATATATTTAGCCATTAGTTTTGCTGCACGTACCTTAGCAACCTTACTTGCAGTACCATCAAATCCCATTTTAATTGGTTGATATAGGGTATCAATAGCACTCTTTGTATATCGTGCCGCAAAGAACACTTTATTAAGGTTTGCAACAGCACTTTCTGCTTTACCAAAAGAACCTGAACCAGTGATGCTATTAGCAACCTCTGCTATATCTTTTATTGCATTTTCTGGAATAGCTTCACCTGTAATCTCTGCTATTTCCTTTAATGCTTTATATTGCTGTTTAAAGATATTAAATCTTGCTGTTTGTACAAAGATAGTAAATGCATTATCTGTAGTTTTAATAACACGCCCAAGACCTGGGATTTTAGAGAATAATGTATCCTTAAAGTATTCTTCAAGACCTCCAATTCTAAGACCATTATCAACAGCAGCATTAAAGTCAACATCTGATGCAAGTTTTACATGATACATATCCATTACGTCTTTCTTACCAAGACCTTTAATAGAAGATAGTGCTTCACCCATTGATTTAGCCCAGTTCTTTGGATTATCCAATAGAATTTTATAACCCTGGTTAAGGGCAAAAGAGAGGTCAACTGATGCCTTAACAGCACGATATGCCTCAGAACCTAGAACATTACCAATAGACTTAAGAAGTACACCCGTTTTAGGTAGTACGCCTTCTGTATTCTTAAACTCTTGTTTTGTTTGATTAGCTCCGTACTTGAGAGTATCAACAAATCCCAACTCATTAGTCGGATTCTTAACACTATCAATTGCGTCAGCAAGCTTAATCTTTGCAACACCCCACTCTTCTGTACCTTGTTTGAATTCATCAAGTTGTCGCTTAAGATTTGTAATCTCGGCTATTTTGTCATCAGGAATATCAATTTCATACTTACTATCCATGGCACGTTTAACAAAAGTCTGCCATTGCTCATCAGTCTTTCCAAGAAGAGCTTCAAATTCAGGATTAATAGTACCGTCAGAGTTGTACATCATCTGTCTCTTACGAGCAAGTTCTTTCTGTGCATTAAGCTTAATCTTAGCCTTCTTTTCTGCATTAAGACCCTTAATATCATCAACGAATCTATTAAATGCCGTTTCTTGGTTTTTAAGAAGCGTACTTCTTTCAAATAGAACGTTAAAATCATGAGCATCAGATTCATTCAAGTATTTACGTAGAATAACAGCCCTCTCTTCAGAGGATACGTTTAGGTCATGTTTTGTTATTTCGTCTACTAGGTATCCAGGGATACAAATCTGTGGTTTATCCATAATTATTTACATCTTAATTCATTCATAATCTTATTAAGGTCATCTTTCGCAAGGTTGTTTTCCTTGAAATATTGCTTCAGTTTCTTAACACCTTCTTTATATTCTACCTCAGCCTTAGCTGCTGTCTTTGGTAACTTAGATGATTTAGCAGTTTGAATATCCTTAATAATATCAACGATATTATCTTCTGTTGCAAGTTTGTTTGCATTAAGTTTTTTAGAAGAACTTGTAGCAACCTTAGAGTTTGCAAGTTCTTTAATAAGTTCTAAGTCACCAGACTTACTAGCTTCATTCTTCATAATTGCATAGTAGGCATCAGATGGTACACCGTTGGTTGGGACCTCTTGACCAAGAGCAATACGTCGAACCTTCTCTGGGTCAGCAGTAATATCTTCATATACCTTTTGAGAGTATAGTTCATTATTACCTGTTGACACAGACTCTGGCATTTGTTTTGTAATAGCATCAGCACCTTCCTTAATCTGTGCTTGTACCTCTGGAGCAACTGGCTCTGGTGGTACATATGCAGGATTTGGTTTCTCTACTAGAGATGGATTAGGTTGTACTGGCTGAGTTGTCGGGGTTACAGTTGGTGTCTCTCCCGCCTGAATAGTCTTAAGTCCTTTTTGCGGAACTGTACGTGGGTCAGGAATAGGTTCATATGTAAAATCAGGAACAATTGGTTCTGGTTTAGGTGGTGGAGGCGTACCAGCTTCTGGGATATATGCCTTACCACCCTTACCAAACGCTCTTTCTTCTGCGGTTAACGCCTTACCAGCAAACTTATTACCAAGAGCACCTAGTCCAACGTTTAAAATACTACCAAATGCACCAGATACAGCGGCCTCTCTAACAACATCCTTAAATGGCTTATTTTCAGATGCACCGTGCCCAGCACCCTGCATAAGACCAGCAGCACCTCCCTCAAGAATAAGTTTTGGTACAATTGTTTTTAATGCCTGTTTTCCAACAGTTTTAACTGCACCACTAGCAGCACCTCCACCAACACCATAAGATGCAGCTTCTGTACCAAGACCAATGATACTTAGAGCATCTTTAGGAAGACTCTTCAATGCTTCACCAAGTGTTGCCTTTGTTCGTCCTTCACTAGCTAGTTTTGCATTAAGCTCTTGCTGTCCTTTTTGACCAGACGCCCTACTTGTACCATAGTAATCAGTTTTTATATCTTTACCGTTTACTGTTGCGGCAAGACGTGGAACAATGTCTGTAAGTGCACGAAGTACAGAACCTCCTCTTGTAGGTTTAGCTCTATCTTCTCTAACTGACACAGGAAGTCCCTGTGAACGTCGAACGTCTTTTTGAGCTGTGGCTTCAGCAACCTTCTTTTTATTACTAAGAAAGCTTTCATAACTAAGGTCATTAGACTTAGCAGGTTTTAATTTTCCGCTTTTGAATGCTTCGTATGATAAATCAGCCATGTGAGTTATTTTAATTTACTATTAACAGCAGCTCGATATTCTGGGTCACTTACGTATGCCTCAGTGTTTACACCCTGTTTTTCAAGGTCTAGTCTTTGTGTATTTGTAAGTTCAAACTTAGTACCCTGTGCTTTTTGCCAGTTAGCAAAGTCTTGTGTAAGACCTTGATTACCAGACAATGTTGTTCGTGTTCCATCTGTAGGAGCAGCGTTGTTAGCCTTCCAAGATGCTTTAAATTCAGCAGGAAGACTATTAAAGTAGTCAGCCGTAGATACTGTATCGAAGAATGCAGCTTCCCATCCTTTAGCAGCAGATGATGCTTTTGCGGCAGCTTTATCCTTTTCAGATTTAATCATCTCTGCATATTTGAGTTTAGCATCAGATGTTTCTTTCTTAAGGTCGTAATCAAGTTTCATTACATCAATTGTAATCTCACGTTCTGTCTTAGAAAGGTCTTGATTGAGTTTAAATACTTTCTCATCACGAGCACTTTGCAGGTCATTAATCGCAGAATTCATATTCATATTGATTTCACGAGAAGCAAGTTCAAAGTTATTACGTAGAGCCTGTCGTTGTGCCTGATACTTCTGTTCAAGTGTTGCAAGACCTAGACCA